>Ga0196970_1000681_pt1 | contig 34477 bp, 34 predicted proteins | sample S1v_513CmetaG_FD_148672 | JGI IMG/M metagenome (GOLD analysis project Ga0196970, IMG submission 148672) | Soil microbial communities from Anza Borrego desert, Southern California, United States - S1+v_5-13C | ecosystem: Environmental > Terrestrial > Soil > Desert | place: USA: California... | reverse complement strand
TCGCCGTTGGCGACCCTCTCGCCCTTGCGGAGCCGCAAGGGGGACGAACCTCAGATCGCCCGGAGCTTTGTGCGCTGGGTCGATCCGAGGGGGATCTGAGGTGAGCCAAGTAGGTCGCCGCTCAAACAATTTGCACACAAAGACCACCGCAACTGCGGTGGTCTTTGTCTTTTCGGCGGACCCACATTGTCGTAACGCATCGGACGGCCACCCATGTGGCGGTCCTTTTTCGCGCCCACCCGCCCGCCCCGGTCGTGATTGAGAGTCCGTTCACAATTAGCAAAAGATTATAAAAGCACCAGGTTGGGGCCGAAATTCCACCCGATCTGGTGCTGGCGATGCACATACAATTAGAGATAGTTACTTTACGGAGTGGGTACATACAACCAAGCGATGACGGGGGAGGGCGATTGCGTGATCCCAGCGGCATTCGAGTATCTGGCCCCGAGCTCCGTGCCCGAAGCGGTCAGCCTGTTGCAGCAGCATGGGTACGATGCGAAGATCATCGCCGGCGGCCAGAGTCTCATTCCCATGATGCGGTTCCGCGTGCTCCAGCCCAAGGTACTGATCGATATCGGCCGAATCCCCGGACTCGACGCCCTGAGGGAGGAGGACGGATACCTGCGTATCGGTGCGCTCGTCCGGAGCAAGACCATAGAGACGGCGGAGATGATCGCAGAGCGCTACCCGCTGCTCTCGGCCACCGGCAAGGTCGTGGCAGATCCGATCGTGCGCAACCGCGGCACGGTCGCGGGCTCATTGGTCCATGCCGACCCAGCAGGCGACTGGGCCGCCGCCTGCATGGCGGCTCGTGCCCAAGTCGTCGCCACCGGCCCGAACGGCGAGCGGGTGATCGAAATCGATGAGTTCCTGCGCGATACCTTCACCACCGCTCTGCAGGATGGCGAAATGGTCACCGAGGTGCGTATCCCGACCCCTGGCCCCCGCAGCGGCGGTCACTACCTGAAGATCGAGCGCAAGGTGGGCGACTTCGCCACTGTCGCCGTGGGCGTGCAGATCACCCTCGGCGCCGACGGTCGCTGCACGCAGGCCGGAATCGGGCTCTGCGCAGTCGGCCCAATCACTCTGCGGGCGAAGGCGGCCGAGGAGACACTGGTCGGCCAGCCCCTAACCGATGAGCTGATTCGCAAGGCGGCGGAGGCAGCCGCAGCTGAGAGCCAGCCCGGCAGCGATACCCGCGGCCCCGCCGAGTACAAGCGGGATATGGTCCGGGTCCTCACCCAGCGGGCTCTCCAGAAGGCAGCCCAGCAGGCTTCGGCTCAGTAAATCAAACGGGGGTGGCACAGGTGATGAAGCGCATTCAGTTGACCGTGAACGGTCAGCCCCGCGAGATCGAAGTGGAGGGCCGTACCCTCCTGGTCCATGCGATCCGGGAGCATCTCGGCCTGACCGGTACCCATATCGGCTGCGATACGACCAGCTGCGGGGCGTGCACCGTCCTGGTAGATGGTGTGCCGGTCAAGTCCTGCACGCTCTTCGCCATCCAGGCGGAGGGCTGTAGCATTCAGACCGTGGAGGGGCTCGCTAGCGGCGATCAGCTTCACCCCATCCAGAAGGCGTTCTGGGACTGCCATGGCCTGCAGTGCGGCTTCTGCACCCCGGGGATGATGCTCGTCTCCAAGGCGCTCCTGGCGCAGAACCCGGACCCCAGCGAGCAGGAGATCCGGGAGGCGATCTCGGGCAATATCTGCCGCTGCACCGGCTACATGAACATCGTCAAGGCGATCCGCCAGGCGGCTGCCGCTATGCAGCCGGCAGAGCTTGCGGCGCCGGGGAAGGAGGTCTAGCGCGATGGTCGAGACCGTGAAGATCCTCGGCCAGCCCATGAAGCGGAAGGAGGACCCCCGCTTCATTCAGGGCAAAGGCAATTATGTCGATGACATTCGCCTGCCAAACATGGCCTACATGGCGCTTGTCCGCAGCCCCTATGCCCATGCCCGTATCAACTCGATCAACAAAGATGCGGCCCTGGCCATTCCCGGCGTGGTCGCCGTGATCACCGGCGAGGATCTGGCCGCTGCCGGCCTTGCCTGGATGCCGACCCTGGCGGGTGACAACCAGATGGTCCTCGCAACCGGCAAGGTGCTCTTCCAGTACCAGGAGGTAGCGGCGGTTATCGCCGATACCCGTGAGGCCGCATACGACGGCGCCGCAGCCGTGGAGGTCGACTACGACCCCCTCGCCGTCCTGGTCGACCCCCACAAGGCGACCGCGCCCGATGCCCCCATTCTCCGGGAGGACCGGGAGAAGCGGTCCAACCAGATCTGGCACTGGGAGTCCGGGGATTCGGTCTCCACCACTAGCGTCTTCACCAACGCCGAGGTGGTGGTGAAGCAAGCCATGTACTTTCCGCGCTGCCACGCCTCGCCCCTGGAGACGTGCGGCGCCGTAGCCGACATGAATAAGTTCACCGGCCGTCTGACACTCTATGTAACCTCTCAGGCACCCCACGCCTACCGGACCGTTTTGGCCCTTGTGGCCAAGCTCCCCGAGCACATGATCCGCGTGGTCTCGCCCGATATCGGCGGCGGCTTTGGCGCCAAGGTTGGCGTCTACCCGGGCTACGTGGTGGCCGTGGTCGCATCGATCGTGACCGGGCGCCCCGTCAAGTGGATCGAAACCCGGACAGAGCACCTGACCTCCACGGCCTTTGCCCGCGACTACCACATGACCGCCGAGATCGCCGCAACCCGCGACGGCAAGGTGAAAGGGTTGCGGGTCCACACGCTGGCTGACCACGGCGCCTTCGACTCCCAGGCCAACCCGACCAAATTCCCGGCCGGTCTCTTCAACATATGCACCGGCTCCTATGACTTCGAGAGCGCTCATGTGGCTGTAGATGCGGTCTACACCAACAAGGCGCCCGGCGGCGTCTCCTACCGCTGCTCCTTCCGCGTGACCGAAGCCTCCTACCTGATCGAGCGGGCGATGGATGTCCTGGCCGCCGAGCTGAAAATGGATCCGGTTGAGCTGCGCCGGAAGAACTTCCTGAAGCCGCAGCAGTTCCCCTACACCACCCCGCTGGGCTGGACCTACGACAGCGGCGACTACGAGAGCACGCTGAACAAGGCGCTCAATCTGATCGGTTACGAGGAGCTGCGCAAGGAGCAGGCCGAGAAGCGGGCCCGTGGTGAGCTAATGGGCATCGGCGTCTCCTTCTTCACGGAGATTGTCGGTGCTGGGCCATCAAAACAGTTCGATATTCTCGGCCTAAAGATGTTCGACTCGGCCGAGATCCGGGTCCACCCGACCGGTAAGGCGATTGCACGGTTCGGCGCCCGCCACCAGGGCCAGGGGCACGAGACCACCTTCGCCCAGATCGTGGGCCACGAGCTTGGCCTGAACCCCGCCGATATCCTGGTGGAGGAGGGTGACACCGACACCGCACCCTACGGCCTCGGCACTTACGGCAGCCGCTCCACCCCGACCGCCGGTGCCGCCGCCGCCATGGCCGCCCGCCGGATTCGGGAGAAGGCGGCCAAAATCGCCGCCTACCTGCTGGAGTGCGCCGAGCACGACGTGGTCTGGGAGGACTACAAGTTCCACGTGAAGGGCGCCCCGGAGCGCTCCGTGGCCATGGGCGATGTCGCCTTCGCCGCCTACACCAACGTGCCGCCCGGCCTGGAGCCCGGCCTGGAGGCGACCTACTACTACGATCCGCCCAACCTGACCTTCCCATACGGCTGCTACATCGCCGTGGTCGATATCGACAAGGGGACCGGTGAGGTGAAGGTTCGCCGCTTCCTGGCGGTGGATGACTGCGGGACCGTTATCAACCCGATGATCGTCGAGGGGCAGATCCACGGCGGCCTGACCGAGGGCTACGCGATCGCATTCATGCAGGAGATCCCCTACGACGAGAGCGGCAACTGCCTGGCCTCCAACTTCACCGAGTACCTGGTGCCCACGGCGGCGGAGACGCCGGCCTGGGAGACCGCCAGCACGGTCACGCCGTCGCCGCATCATCCGATTGGGGCCAAAGGCGTGGGTGAGTCGCCCAATGTCGGCTCGCCAGCCGCCTTTGTGAACGCCGTGGTCGATGCGCTCTCCCCCTATGGGGTCCGGCACATGGACATGCCGCTCACCCGGCACAAGGTCTGGAAGGCGCTGCGCGAGGCGGGCGTCACCGAGTAAACCCGAATCACGGTCGATGGGGTCCGGGGCGATCGTCTGCCTCGGACCCCTCACCCTACACCACAGGAGGTTGCGTATATGAAGATACAACTGAACGGGGTAGAGCGGATCCGTGCGGAGAAGGCGGTCGTCTATGGCTTCATCACCGACCCCAACCAGGTTGGCCAGTGCCTGCCGGACCTACAGGAGCTGACCGTGCAGGATCAGCACCACATGGTGGCGATCGTCAGCATCGGCATTGGCCCGATCCGCGGCACGTTCAAAATGGAGGCCGCCATCTCCCCGGCAGATGGCGAGGGGCTCGCCCTGAAGCTGAAGGGCAGCGGCATGGGGAACGGCCTCGCCATGGAGAGCCGCATGAGCCTGGTCGCCGTCACCGATGGCACCGAGCTCCACTGGAGCGCAGAAGCCTCGGTCAGCGGCCCGCTGGCGGGCGTGGGCGGCCGACTCCTGGAGGGGCAGGCCAGGAAGACGACGGAGCAGCTCTTCATGAACATTCGCAAGGCGCTGGAGACCGGGAGCCAGGCGGCGGGATAGGGAGGCGGGTTCCGAATGCAAGGCACGCTCAGTCTCATGGGAAGCCCACAACTGATATCCGTCGCACAGGCACTGCAGGCGAAGGGGGAGCTCTTCGCCCTGGCGACCGTGGTCGCCCGGCGGTCGCCTGTCTCCTCACAGGTGGGCGACAAGGCGATCATCACGGCAGATGGTACCCTGACCGGCTGGATCGGGGGCAGTTGCTCCCAGCCGGTGGTGAAGCGGGAGGCGCTGGCGGCCCTGCGGGAGGGGCAGCCTCGCCTGGTGCGCATGCGGACCGACGAGGTGGGCGAGATCGCTCCCCTGGCGGGAATCACCCATGTGGCCATGACCTGCCCGAGCGGCGGAGAGGTGGAGATCTTTATCGAGCCGGTGCTGCCCCGCCCCCTGCTCCTGGCCTTCGGCGAGACCCCGCTGGTCCGGGCGCTGGCCCAAATGGCCCCGGTGGTAGGCCTGGACTTTTTATCGGTGGATGATGTCAGCGGCCTGACCGGTCTCGAGCCGGGCGCCATTCGCAGCGATAGCTTTGCGGTAGTCGCCACCGCCGGCCATTTTGATGAGGAGGCGCTCACCCTCGCCCTGCGGACAGAGGCCAGGTACATCGCCCTGGTGGCCAGCGCCCGGCGGACGGCAGCCGTGCTGGAGGTCTTGCAGGCGACCGGCCTGCAAGACACCGCCCTGGCCCGGATTCGCCGACAGCCGGGCCTTGACCTGGGGGCCAGGTCGCAGGAGGAGATTGCCCTGGAGCTTCTGGCCGAGATCGTGCGGGAGCGCCGTGGCCCGGCCCCAGCGGCCCAGCCGGGCGCCCTGGTGGACACCATGCCCGCCCCCGACGACCTGAGCCTCCCCATGGCCGCCCCGCTCCTGGCCCGTGATCCGATCTGCGGCATGGAGGTCGAGGTAGCGGGCGCCCGCCACACCTACGAGCACGACGGGCAGACCTACTACTTCTGCTGCCCCCACTGCCGGACCAGGTTCGCCAAGGACCCGGTGGCCGCCCTGGAGGCGGGAGGGATGCCCGTTGGGTAGGGTCGTTGGACTCATGCTGGCTGCCGGCCGTTCCCGCCGCCTGGGCCAGCCCAAGCAGTACCTGCCATTCGGCGAGACCACCCTGCTGGAGGCCACTGTGGCCGGCGCCCGGAAGGCCGGGCTAGACGACCTGCTGGTCGTGCTCGCCCCAGCGATGGGCCCCATGGCCGACCGCCTCGCCGCCATGGGGGTCCGCTCGGTAGAGACCCCGCCGACCGCCCCCGCCTGCTCACTCTCGATCCGCACCGGCCTTGAGGCGTTCGGCGAGCCCGCCCCGGAGGCGGTGGTCCTGCTCCTGGGCGACCAGCCCGGGGTGGGCGCCCCCGAGATCCAGGCCGTGCTCCGCCGCTGGCGGGCGAGCGGCAAGCCACTGGCCGTGGGGCGGTACCGCGGCGAGTGGGCGCATCCCTTCGTGATCAGCGGCCCCTATCTCCAGGAGCTGCACCGACTGGCAGGGGAGAAGGGGGTCTGGCGGCTCCTGGAGGCGAACGCTGACCAGGTGGAGCCGGTGGAGCTTGATCGCCCCGTCCCGCGCGATGTGGACGTCTGGGCCGACTACCTGGCGCTCCTGGCCGAGTTCGGCCTGCCCCAGCCCCCGCTCTTCGCCTCACTGACCGACCTGCAGCGACGGCTGGCCGATTCCCTCTACCTGGCCGATGACGGCCTGGCCACCGCGCTCTTCCTCGCCGCCCGCCTGCCCCAGCCCCTGCTGCTGGAGGGCGAGCCCGGTGTGGGCAAGTCCGAGCTGGCCCGGACCCTGGCGTCGGCCTACGGCCTCCCATTCATCCGGCTGCAGTGCTACGAGGGGCTGGAGGCCCGGGACGCCCTCTACGAGTGGAACTACCTGCACCAACTGCTGGAGATCCGCACCCGCGAGGGAGAGTCCGCCCGTAGCGCCACCGACCTGTTCTCCGCCGACTTCCTCACCCCCCGTCCCCTCCTGAAGGCGCTTCAGGAGTCGCGGACCGCCCCGGCTGTCCTGCTCATCGACGAGATCGACCGGGCGGATGAAGCCTTCGAAGCCTTCCTCCTGGAGTTCCTGGCCGACTACGCGATCACCATCCCCGAACTGGGGACGATCCGGGCGGCCGTTCCACCGCTTGTGATTATCACCTCCAATCGGACCCGGGAGCTGCACGATGCGCTCAAGCGGCGCTGCCTCTACCACTGGGTCAGCTACCCCGCCGTGGAGCAGGAGATGCAGATCGTCGCGGCCAGGGTGCCCGATACCCCGCCCGCGCTGGCCGAGGCGGTGGTCCTTGCCGTGCGGTGGCTCCGGGGGCTGGACCTGCAGAAGCCCCCCGGTGTGGCCGAGACCCTCGCCTGGGTCCGGGCGGCCCGAGCGCTGGCACAGAACCGGCTGACCCGCCCGCTCATGGAGCAGACCCTGGGAGTGGTGGTGAAGAACTATGACGACCTCCAGCGTGTCCGCAGCAGCGAGTACGCCGGACTGGAGGGGTAGCGAGGGCCAGGCCGCCCCCCACGAACTGCGCACAAGCTGCATTCGCTTTGGCCGCCTCCTGCGGGCGAACGGCTTGCCCGTCACGCCTGAGCGGGTGATCCGCTGGCTGCGGGCGCTGGAAATCCTGGGCTGTGAGCACCCGGCAGACCTCTACTGGTCTGGCCGGGTCACCCTGGTTTCCGGCTACCCCGATCTCACCCGGTACGACGACCTCTTCCGCCAGTACTGGTTGGAGCTGGACCACCCGACCCTGGGCCGTAACGGCGATGCAAGGGTGACTGGTGAGCGCAACGACCGCGACCATGGCAGCCGGTTCGCCCTGCCCGGCAGCGGCCATGGGGAGCGGGCGGATGGCGCTGGGCTCCGTCCCGCCGCCGAGGGGCGGGAGCAGGACCGGCGCTGGCGGTTGGGTGACCCCTATGTGCCGCCAGGCACAGCGGCCCGATCCGAGGGGGATGATGGCCCGGACCCTACCCCGGCCCCCGGACTCTATAGCGATATGGAAATTCTCCGCAAGAAGGATTTCGCAGCCTATCGCAAAGAAGATGAAGAAAGACTGCGGCAAGCCTTAACAGACAGACCAGTCTGGCTCCTGCCCGATATGCGCTCCCGCCGGACCCAGCCCGACAGCCGGGGCAGCCGGATCGATCTCCGGCGGACCCTAGCCGAGGCCATTCGCAGGGCGGGCGAGCCCGTCCGGCTCCTCCGCCGCAGCCGTGCCCAGCGCTGGCGCAAATGGGTCTTCCTCTGCGATATCTCTGCCTCCATGGCCCCCTACACCAAAGGGCTGTTCATGCTCCTCCAGGCGGTGGCCGCCCGCCGCCGGGCGACCGAGGTCTTCCTCTTCGGCACCCGGCTGACACGGGTGACGCCCCAACTGCGACGGCTGGAGAGGAGCGGCGTGGAGACCATGCTTCATTCCGTGACCGACTACCACGGGGGCACACGGCTCGGCGAGTCGCTGGAGCGGTTCGCCAGCCAGTACGGCAAGCGGGGCATGGCCCACGGCGCCGTGCTCTTCATTCTCTCCGACGGCCTGGACCAGGGCGAGCCCGGACGGGTCGCCGCGGCCATGGGCCGGTTGGGGCGCATGGCCCACCGGATCGTCTGGGTCAACCCGCTGAAGCGCAGCCACGGCTACGAGCCCACCGCCCAGGGCATGAGCGAAGCCATACCCCATCTCCATGAGTTTGTGAGCGGCCACAACCTGGCCGATCTGTTGGCCCTGCTGGACCGGCAAGCCCGGGTAGATCGCTGAGCGGAGGTGGCACGCCATGAGAGAGGTCCTGCAGCAGATCGAAGCGTGGCTCCGGAATGGGCGGAAGGTGGCCGCCGCCACTGTTGTCCGCGTGCTGAAGAGTGCGCCCCGCCAGCCGGGCGCCGTCATGGCTGTGAACGACCTGGGCGAGGTGATCGGCTCCGTCTCCGGCGGCTGCGTGGAGTCCGCCCTCTACGAGGAGGCCCAGCAGGTCCTGCAGACCGGGCGCCCCGCCTTCCTGCACTACGGCATCGCCGATGACCAGGCCTTCGCGGTGGGGCTCACCTGCGGCGGGACGATCGAGGTCTTCGTTGAGCGGATCGACTGGGCAGAGCAACTCCTGCCCCACCTGGCGCACGCCCTCCGCACGGAGCGCCCCGTCGCACTGGTGACAGCGATCGGCGGCGATCCCATGGGCGCCAAGCTCCTGGTCTCCGCGGAGGATGCCATGGGCTCCACCGGCTCCCCCGGTCTCGACCAGGCGGTCGTGGCCGAGGCGCGTGCCATGCTGCGCCAGGGTCAGACCGGCATCCGCCGGTATGGCCCCCAGGGCCAGCAGCGCCAGGATCACGTGGCCCTCTTCATCGAGTCCTTCGCCCCGCCGCCCCGCATGTACGTCTTCGGCGCCATCGACTTTGCGGCGGCAACCGTCCGCATTGGCAAGTTCCTGGGCTATCGCGTCACCCTCTGCGATGCCCGCCCCGTCTTCGCCACCCGCTCCCGCTTTCCCGAGGCCGATGAGGTGGTGGTCAAGTGGCCCCACGAGTTCCTCGCCGAGGCCGCGGTCGGACCGCGCGATGCGATCTGCGTGCTGACCCACGACTCCAAGTTTGATATCCCCGTGCTGATCGAGGCGCTGAAGACACCGGCCGGGTTCATCGGTGCGCTGGGCAGCCGGGCCACCTGCGAGCGACGGGAGGCCGAGTTGCTGGAGGCGGGCGTATCGCCGAGGGAGCTCGACCGCATCTGCGCACCGGTCGGCCTGGATATCGGTGGGCGAACCCCCGAGGAGACGGCTGTCTCGATTGCGGCCGAGCTGATCGCTCTCAAAAACGGCCGGGCGGGCGGGCGGCTGGGCCGCAGCACCGGGCAAATCCATAGCGATCGGGAGCCGGCTCAGGTCTGAGCCAGGCTACCCCGGAGGAGAGAGAATCTCATGGACGACAAGGCCCTGCGTCTCCTCGACGCCTGCTCCCGCATGGGGACCCATCTGGAGTTGGACCCGCTCCTGCAGACCGTCACCCATTCGGCCCGGGAGTTTCTGGGCGCCGACCTCAGCGGCTTGCTGACCCTCTCCGACGAGGATCCTGCACAGTTTGCTGGAATCTGGGTCTCGGGCTGGAACAGCCCGCCGAAGCACTACCCGACCGGCGTGGGGATCTTCAACCTCCCCCTCAAGACAGGGAAACCCCTCCGGGTGACGCATGCCCCCTATCATCCCGAGTCGGTAGGCGTGCCGGAGGGGCATCCCCCCATAGGTCCGTTCCTGGGCGTGCCGCTGCGGGTGAAGGAGAAGGTGATCGGCACGCTCTTCGTGGCCCGGATCACGGGCGGGCAGCCCTTCTCCCAGGAGGATGAGGAACTGCTGGTCACCTTCGCCGGGCAGGCGTCGGTCGCCATTCACAACTCCCGGCTCTACCGGGAGGTGGAGGAGTTGGCGATCCTGCGAGAACGGGAGCGCATGGCGGTCAACCTGCACGACACCGTGGCCCAGATCTTCTTCTCGATCGGCATGGAGTTGGACAGCCTGCGGGAGATGATCCCGCCGGACCGCCTGGAGTATATCCGCTCGCTGGTGACCAGCGGCTCCCGCAAGGTGCGGGAGGCGATCGGCCACCTGTACGATGAAGGCGGGCTGCCAGCCGAGGCAGACCTGCACCGCCGTATCTCCACACTGGTGGCCGAGTTCCAGCGGGAGCACAGGCTGCAGGTGGGGCTTGTGGTGACAGGCCCCGTCTCCCGCCTGCCACCGGAGGTGACCGAGGTCTTCTACCGGGCGGCTCGCGAAGGGCTGGCCAACGTTCGTAAGCACTCGCGGGCGGAGGTGGCGGTGATCAGCCTGGCCGTCCACAGTGGCCATGTGCAGATGTCGATCCAGGACAACGGAGTCGGCGTTCCGGACAACCTGCTGGCCCAGTCGCCCCACATTCAGCGCTTTGGCCTGGTTGCGATCCAGCGCCAGGTGGAGCGGCTGGGCGGGGCGTTTGAGATCAGCAATGGCGATGAAGGCGGGTGCGTTGTGCGCATCTGGGCGCCGGTTCCGTCTGGCATGGAGGAGGGGGTACCGAGTGGAGTCTATTCGCATCCTGATCGTCGATGATCACCTGATCGTCCGACAGGGCCTCCAGGCGATCCTCGCCAAGGAATCGGACATGGAGGTGGTGGGGGCCGCCGGATCCGGCGAGGAAGGGCTGGAACTGCTGGACCGGACCCGCCCCCACGTCGCCCTGGTCGATGTGCGCATGCCCGGCATGAGCGGGGTGGAGCTCTGCCGCCGGGCGAGGGAGACCGCCCCCGAGACCGCGGTGGTCATGCTGACCAGCTTTCTCAACGAGGAGCTGGTCCGCGAGTGCATTCGGGCGGGTGCCCGTGGCTATCTCCTGAAAGATGTGGACGACCTAAACCTGGTCCGCAGTCTGCGGGACGTGGTCCAGGGCGAAGCGGCGGTCAACCCGAAGGCCGCCGCGCTGCTGCTCGACTGGGTCAACCAGCGGCCCGACCCCGGCGAGATCTCCGGTGAGGAACTGGAGCTGCTGCGGAACATTGCCCAGGGCATGACCAACCGGGAGATGGCCAACCTGCTCTACCTGAGCGAGAACACAGTGAAGGACCGGGTGCTGGAGCTCTTCCGCAAGCTGAAGGTGAAGGGGCGGGTCGAGGCGGTCATGGAAGGCGTTCGGCGCGGGCTCCTCTAGGAGAAAGGCACGAAAGAGCCCCCGGCACACCCGCCGGGGGCTCTCTGCAATGCCACGTGCTACTTGGCCGTGAGGGCAAGGAACCGGTGCACATCTGCCAGGACCAGGTCGACGGCGGACTGCCAGAAGTCTGGCCTGGTCAGATCAACGCCAAGGTGCTTCTGGGCCAGATCTTCGACCCGCATCCGCCCCGTGTCCCGGAGCAGGGCGTTGTACTTGGGGACGAAGCTCGCACCCTCGGCCTGCGCCCGGGCGTAGATCCCCGCGCTGAACAGGTAGCCAAACGTGTAAGGGAAGTTGTAGAAGGGCTGGCCTGTCAGGTAGAAGTGGAGGGTCGAGGCCCAGGCATGATCGTTGTGCTCCGAAATCGCCCCGTGGTGGGCCGTCGCCATGGCCTCGTTCATGAGGGCGTCCAGCCGGCTGGCGGGGACCGGGCCACGCCGCCGCTCCTCGTAGAAGGCCAGCTCAAAGGTGAACCGGGCGTGCAGCCCCATGAGGAAGTTGACCGCCTGCCGGGCCTTCCCGTCCAGCAGGGCGAGCCGCTCCGCTTCATCGGTTGCGGCCTTGACCGAGGCGTCGGCCACGATCATCTCCGCAAAGGTGGATGCGGTCTCCGCCACATTCATGGCGTAGCCCTGCGCCATTTGCGGGAGGTCGTTCATGATCGCCTGATGATAGGCGTGGCCCAGTTCGTGGGCGAGGGTGGAGACGTTGCGCGGGTTGCCCCCGAAGGTCATGAAAATGCGGGACTCCTTCGCCACCGGGAAGGAGGTGCAGAAGCCGCCGGGCCGCTTGCCAGGCCGGTACTCTGCCTCGATCCACCGGTTCTCGAAGGCCTGTTCAGCAAAGGCCGCAAGCTCCGGGCTGAACCGGCCAAAGTGGGTGATGATAAACTCGGCCGCCTCTTCATAGCTGATCTTCCGCTCCACCCCGCCCAGCGGGGCGCCAGCGTCGTACCAGGCCAACTTTGTCAGGCCAAGCAGGCTGGCCTTCCGGTCGAGGTACTCGACCAGGATCCCCCGGCTCTTCTTGATCACGTCCCACATGGTCTCCAGGGTCTGGGCGGTCATGCGGTTGGTCTCGAGGGGCTCCTGCAGGATCGAGTCCCAGCCCCGGGCCTCGTACAGGTTGAGCCGGTACCCGCCGAGGTTGTTCAGCACCGTGGCGAAGAGGTCGGCCTGATCCGCCCAGGCCTTGGTGTAGCGGGCGGCCATCTCCTGCCGGACCGCCCGGTCCGCGTGGGCCAGCTTATTGGCCGCCTGGCTCATGGAGAGCTGGACCGTCTGGCCATTCTCCTCCCAGGGGAGAGACATCTGGGCGACGATCGCGTTGTACATCTCGTTCCAGCCGTGGTAGCCGTTGACCGAGAGCGAGGTCGCCAGCGTCTCCTGCTGCGCCTCCATCTTCTGGGCGGCCCGGCGCCGCTTCTCCTCCAGATTGTAGCGGATCGCATCAAACGCGGGGATCGCCAGCAGCGCCTGCCAGGCGTCGGCAGGGATCGCCAGCAACTGAGCGTCCAGCACGGTCGCCAGGTTGTTGAAGGCCCCCTGAATCTGCCGGTGCCGCCCGCCCAGTACCTTGGCCGCCGCGTCCTTCATGTTCGCCGAGTTGAGGCAGTTGATATAGGCCCCCGTCTGCCGCACATGGCTGGCGAGGTCCATCTGCTGGACGAGCAGGTCGCTCCAGGCCCCAACCGCAGCGGGGGTCTGCGGGGCGCCCAACTCCGAGGCACGCGCCAGCAGGGCCGGAATCTCCTGCTCAAGCCGGGCCAGTTCCTGCTTCAGAGCATCCGATCCGCTGCCACCCGGGTAGATGGCATCCAGGTCCCAGGTCTGCGAAAGCTGTCTCATCGCCCACCATCCTCTTGGGAAGAGTTTTTCGCCCATGCACTAGAGATACTTCACGGAGCGAAGTTTTCCTCCTGCGGGTGTGACGGCGGGAGAGATCATGAGATTTTGGAAGGAATTTCTAGTCAGAAGGAATAAGAGAGCAAGGAGAACGTTGGGGGGTGTCTCTCTTTGCTGGAAGATGATCTTTTCGCGTTGGCTGACGCCGAAAACCAGCGCTTGCGCGCCGAGATCGCCGACCTGAAGCGCGCCCTGGCCAGCGCTCAGACAGCGGTGGATGAGCTCTCAGCCGACAACGCTGAGCTGTACCGGCGCCTCTCGGCGCTCGCTCCTTCCCCGGCCGAACTGCTCCTGGCGGGCCTGCGGATCGGGATTATCGGCCACCCGAGCCGGGAGTCGGACTACAAGGGCGTGATCGAGCGGCTGGGCGGGCAACTCCACTTTGCGGGGGCGAGCGATAAGCTGGGACTGATCGACCGGGTTGTCCAGAAGGCGCACGGGACCCTGTTTCTGACCACCTGGGCCAGCCATAAGGCCAGCCAGCGAGCCGCCGACGCCGCCCTCCGCTACGGCCGGCCCCTGGTCCACAGCGACCAGCCCGGTCTGGCCATGGTGGAGCGAAAACTGCTGGAAGACCTGCTGCCACGCATCCGGGGCGCCTGAGGCAGGAGTTGGCGCTGTCGGGTCGAACCGATGGGAATAAGGGAGGGGTTGGCGGTGCGAAGCGCACTGGTGCTGGGTGCCACCGGACTGGTCGGCGGGGAGTTGCTCCGATTGCTGCTGGCCGATTTATCCTACGGGCGAGTGGTGGCCCTGGTCCGCCGGCCCCTCGGCCTGGTGCATGCCCGACTGACCGAGCGCGTGGTCGACTTCGAGCAACTCGCCCACGCCCGGGATCTCTTCGGGGTAGATGATCTCTTCTGCTGCCTGGGCACGACGATCAAGAAGGCCGGCAGTCAGGCCGCCTTTCGCCGGGTTGATCATGACTACCCGCTGGAAGCGGCCCGGCTGGCTGCAGCGACCGGGGTCCAGCGGTACCTGCTGGTCTCCTCGGCGGGCGCCGATCCGCACGCACGCATCTTCTATAGCCGGGTGAAGGGCGAGGCGGAGAAGGCGGTCGCGGGGGCGGGGATCCCGTCAGTGGCGCTGATCAGACCCTCGCTACTCCTGGGGCAGAGGCAAGAGTTCCGGTTCGGTGAGGCGGTGGCCGCGGCGATCAGCCGGGTGGTTGGACCGCTCATGCCCGCAACGATCCGCCCGATTCGGGGGGAGACGGTGGCCAAAGCCATGATTCGCATTGCACGGGAGAGCCCCCGAGGCGTAAACCGGTACGAGAACGACCAACTCCACACCCTGGGTCGGTAGCCCTGGCGTGAGCAGCACGAGTTGGATACAATAGCCCTGAGGTGAAATGGACCGGTGAAAGAGCGCATGCAGGTCGGGCGGTGCTATGATCATCTCGGCGGCGTCCTGGGCGAGCGGCTGACGCAACGGCTCCTCGATCTGGGCTGGGTTACGCCGGATCCCGCACCCGGCGTGACGCCGATCGGCTGGGCAGGGCTGCAGGAGCTAGGGCTGAACTTGGGGCCGCTGACCGCAAGCCGCCGCAAGCCGGTCGCCTTCTGCCTGGAGCGGCACGACGGGCAGCGTTACGCCCATATTGGTGCCCACCTGGGCACATTGTTGCAGCACCATTTCCTGAAGAGCGGCTGGCTCGAGTCCAGCGGCGACCACTACGAACTGACCCCTGCTGGGCAAGAGGTCCTGCGCCGGCTGGGGGTCTCTATGGAGGACCGTACGTGAACCCTATCCTGCGTGAAACCCTGGCTATTGTCTTCTGGAGCTTCTGGTCTGCTGTGATCGTCGGTGCCCTTGGGTCTCTCATTCTGGGCTGGCCCCTTACCGCAACCTACCTCATGGCGGTGTTGACCATCGGTCCGACCCTCGCGATCCTTCGGGGCCGGAACCGGGAGAAGGATGCGCTTGAGATCGGTGAGCGGGCCGGTGTGGAGCTTCTCGCTCTGATTATCCTGCTGGGCATTGGCTGGCTCGGCGGGCAATACCTCGGGCGTTAGGCCGGTCACCCCTGGCTGGGCGTCCTGGACGGGGGTGAGTCTGTGCGGGCACGGTCGGTGCTTCTCCTGCTCGTCCTGCTGTTGGTTACAGGCTGCGGGCAGGGCTCCGTCAGCTTCGATTTTGATGAGGTCCGCTACACCCTCACAGGGGGAGTGGCAGGCTTCAACCGCGTCCTGCAGGTCAAGCCAGACGGCAGTTACGAGGTCTTCGAAGAGACCCAGAGCATCGGGCGGGGGCGCCTGGCCGGTGCAGACCTGCGGCAGCTCAAGGAACTGCTGGCGGCGGTGGAGTGGCTGGAACTCCAGCCCGCATACACCGACCCAACCGTGGCCGATGCGCTCTTCGGCACCGTCTTGCTGCGGGTGGGGGAGCAGGCGCACGAAACCGTGGTAGGGACCGGTGGAAGCCCGCCGCCGGCTGTGGCAGCCCTCGCCGAGTACCTCGCTGAGGAGTTGAGCCGGCTCTATCTGCATGAGCGTACATAGCAGAACCCGCCCTGCAGACAGGGCGGGCCTTTTTATTCCCCCAGGGTGAAGGTGCGGGCGATATCCCAGCGCCCCTTGCCCCGCAGTAAGTGAATCCGATCCACCGTGAAGCGGCGCTTGAACGAGATATCGGCCAGGAGTTTACGGGCCTCGGCAATATCGTCCGGGTTCAGTTTGTCGGCCAGGGTGAGGTGTGGGGTATACTCATCGCCCTCATACTTGGCCTGCAGGGTCTCGACATAGCCGTCCAACCCATCCACCAGGTCCCAGTGCAGGTCGCTCAGGTCACCATCTTCGTAGACCTTCACATAGAGAATCGAGCCGCGGAAGACCCCAATCCCCCCGAGTCGGATCTGAAAGGGGTCCCAGTTTCGGCAGATCTCTTCCATTTGTTCGATGACGATTGCCCCGCTCTGCCGGTAGATAAACGGGGACTTGACCGTGATATGGGGCGGCGGCTGATATTGAAGCAGGGGGTGCTTCTCACGAATGGCCAGCAGTTCACGGTACAGGTCCGGCGGCGGGAGGATCACCACGCCGTAGGCGTACGTGGGTCTAGTCATCGGAGTCTGTCAACCCTTCTCATGCGTAGTTGCGTACTCGGGACAGATTTCTCGAAGCCTGTTCGGGTTCCCTTCGGCAGGATATGGAAGATGGGTGTCGAACATACTTTCGGAGCCCGTGAGAACAGGAGGAGTTATTCATGGATACGAAGAGCGTGATTCTTGAGTGCTTGCGCTCCGAGCGGCGGCTGACCCGGGAGACCGTCTCCGCCATGGCCGGGGGCGATATCGCTTTCCGACCGACGCCCGAGCAAATGACATTCGGCAATCAGGCCCTACATATCCTGTCCAGCTATGCGACGCTCATGAAGGCGCTGCAGGGGGAGGGCTGGAACTGGGACCAGGGCATGACCACAGACCGCTACGCGAGCCTGGAGGCGATTCTTGACCTCTATGCGCAGGAGAGTGAGCGCGTCTTCGCCTTTGTGGCAGACCTTGCCCCGAGCGCCATGCTGGAAGAGATCCAGACCGGGTGGGGGGCAAAGGAGACGCTCCTCCAACTCCTGGTCAACTGGCTGGCGCATGAGGCGCACCACCGGGGGCAGATGGTCACCTACCTCCGGCTGGCAGGAAAACAGCCCGCCGCCTATTAACGCGGCCCCCGCCGCCGCGGGCTGGTGGGCTTAGGCGGCATCTGCAGGGGTACCGGCTGGGGCGCCCCTGAACAGCAGGAGGGCGGAGCCGGCCAGGACCATGGCGCCGCCGACCAGGCTCTGGGCGGTCGGTTGCTCCCCCAGGAAGAGCAGGGCGAAGAGAATCGCACTGACCGGGTCGAGGTAGGCGAGCACGCCGACATGCTGGACCTTGACTCGCCCCAGCCCCACGAAGTAGAGGACCAGGGCGAGGGCGGTGTGGACCACACCCACCACCGCCAGCAGGCCGATCGCACCCGGCGGGGCAGAGAACATGGCGGCGGAGAGATCCGGCGAGAGCAGGACCGTTGGGAGGAGCACAGCGCTCGCCACCACGGTCTGGACCAGGACCAGCCGAGTGGCGGGGAGATCGCTCAGCCAGCGGCCGGTGATCGTCACCATGGCGTAGAAGGCTGCGGCGGCCAGCCCGAACCCAATGCCTGTCAGGTCTGCACCGCTGAGGCCCTGGCCCGGCTGGTAGAGCATGACCGCGACTCCGGCGAAGGAGATCAGCGTCGCCAATACCGTGCGCCGCTCCAGCGGCTCCTTCAAGAGGAGCGGGGCGGTCACGGCGACAATCACCGGTGCGGCGTAGTAGGAGAGGACGGCGTTGGAGACGGTGGTCGTGGCCACCGCCTTGAAGAAGAAGAGCCAGTTGGCGGCGAGCGCCAGCCCGCTAAAGAGCAGCAGCCCCGTGAAGCCCCACCGCTTGCGCCCCGCTGGCAAGGCCCAGGCCTGCGCCTCTCCCCTGAAGCGGCGCCAGAGTTCGAGCAGCCCTAGCGCAAGGGCGCCGAAGAGGACCCGGTAGGTAACCGTGATCAGCGGATCCTGCCCCGCCTTGCGGGCAAAGACGCCAACGCTGCCCCAGATCAGCATGGCGAGAAGAATGGCCAGATAACCCTGCATGTCCCCTGCCCCTTTGCATAGGTAGATGGCTGAATCGATTCGCCATCGAAGCGGGAGCCCCTGCTCGGGACCCGTGGGAACGGCTACGAGACCCGTGGGGACGGCTATGAGACCCGTGGGGACGGCTATGAGACCCGTGGGGACGGCTACGAGACCCGTGGGGACGGCTATGAGACCCGTGGGGACGGCTATGAGACCCGTGGGGACGGCTATGAGACCCGTGGGGACACGTGGGACAAGCATGTTAGCGCAGGGACCCCTTGATTTCTCTCGTCCCATGCACCATAATAGCGGAAATATCGCAGATCCGATGATGGGGAGAGTAAGCTCGCACGTGCAGTCCAGCGAGTCCGGGCAGGGTGGAAGCCGGACCAGGTCACGCCAGCCGAAGCGCACCCCGGAGGAGCCCGCCTGAGGGGGTTGCCGGTCGTACGGCAGCTGAGTAGGGTAGGACGGGAGCGCCCGATACAGCGCCAGAGTGGCCCCGCTACGGCGGGGCAACAAGAGTGGTACCGCGGTTTGTCCCAGACCGCCTCTTTCGTGGAGGCGGTCTTTCTGTTTTCCGCGCCGGCAGAGCACCGCAGGCCCCCACGTCAACCACCCGCAAGGAGGAATGGTCGTGTCCTGGTTTCACCAGTCGGTCACCCGTGCCCTGAAGCCCCACGTGCCCTTGGAGGAGGCGGCCATTCGAGAGTTGCTGACCGCCCCGCCCGATCCATCGCTTGGAGATATCGCCTTCCCCTGCTTCACCCTGGCGAAGCAGCTGCGCCAGTCCCCGGCAGCGATCGCCCAGGAGCTGGCGACCCGGCTGGGCGGTGAGGCCCCCCTGGCAAGCGCCGAGCCACACGGTCCCTACCTCAACTTCCGGCTCGATCGGGCCGCTGCGGGCGCCCAACTGATCAGCGAGGCCCTTGCCCAGGGCGAGAGCTGGGGCGGCTCCACCGAGGGGGTCGGGCAGCAGGTCTGCATTGACTTCTGCTCCCCGAACGTGGCCCGCCGGATGCACCTTGGCCACCTGCGCTCCACCGTGATCGGCAAGGCGCTGACACGACTCCACGAGGCGCTGGGCTACACAGTGATTCGCATAAACTTCCTGGGCGATTGGGGGACCCAGTTCGGCAAGCTGATCGCGGCCTGGCGCCGTTGGGGCGACCCGCAGGCCGCCGAGACCGATCCCATAGGGGAACTGCAGCGGGTCTACGTGCGCTTCTATCACGCCGCCAAGGAGGACCCGACCCTGGAGGCGGAGGGGCGGGCCTGGTTCAAGCGGCTGGAGGATGGCGACCCCGAGGCCCGCCAGCTCTGGGCATGGATCCGTGAGCTGAGCCTGCAGACCATGGCCCAGACCCTTGCCCTGCTTGGCGTCTCGTTCGATGACTACAACGGCGAAGCCTTCTACGAGGAGCGGAACCGGGAGGTGGTCGCCCTCCTCGACCAGACTGGCCTCCTCACTGACTCCGACGGGGCCAAGGTCGTGACCCTGGATGGGTTGCCCCCCTGCCTGATCCTGAAGTCCGACGGCGCCACCCTCTACGCCACCCGTGACCTGGCCGCCGCCATGCACCGGCAGGAGCAGTATCGGCCAGCCCGCTCGCTCTACGTGGTCGACCAGGGGCAGTCGGTCCACTTCCGCCAGGTCTTCGCCGTGCTCCAGCGCATGGGCTTCCCCTGGGCCGACCGGCTCATGCACGTCGGCTTCGGGGTGATGCTGGTCGGCGGCAAGCGGCTCCGCACTCGGGCCGGCGAGGTGGTCTACCTGGAGGATGTCCTCGCCCAGGCGATCGCTGCGGCCCGGGCCGAGTTGGAGGCAAGAAGCCCCGGCATGGAAGGGCTTGATGATGTCGCCCGAGCGATCGGCGTTGGGGCGATTATCTTTAACGACTTGAAGGGACACCGGCTGAACGACATTGAGTTCAATCCGGCCGAGGCGATCAGCTTTGAGGGGGAGACCGGGCCCTATGTCCAGTACGCCCACGCCCGGTGCCGAAGCGTACTGCGCAAGGCCGGCGAGGCCGCTCCCGCCGCCAGCGAGACCTACCAGGGCGACCCCGAGTGGGCGCTCCTCACCCAGATCGCCCAGTTCCCGACCGCCCTCAGAGAGGCAGCCCTCCGGTGCGAGCCCCACCTTCTCGCCCGATCGCTACTCGATACCGCCCGAGCGCTCAACCGCTTCTACCACGACTGCCCGATCCTACGGGCAGAGCCCGGCGTGCGAGAGGCCCGGCTCAGACTGCTTGAAGTGACCGCCCTCACACTCCGCCGCGGCCTCTGGGCGCTGGGGCTCGAAGCCCCGCCCATGCGCGCCGACTAACAGCAAGGGCCTGGAGGCACCACACCTCCAGGCCCATTCGCTTACGGAGTCACCAGGTTCGCTGTCCGGGTGACCGGGTCCCAGGTCACCTTCAGGTCCAGCCACTCCACCACCCGCAGTGGCACCAAGGTCCGGCCCGACTCGATCACCGGGGCGACCGGCAGGGTGACAGTCGATCCACCGTACCGGGCGCTGGTTGACCCGGCGGTCAGCTCAATTCGCAGGTCGCCACGGGTGAGCGTGATCACCCCGCCGGACGCGCTGATCGCTGCGCCGGTCGCCGTCGCCAGGTGGCGGATTGGCACCAGCGTGGAGCTGCCCTCGATCCGCGGCTGGTAGTCAAAGGCCACGGTCTGCCCGTTCAGGGTCACCCGAACCGCACCGACGCGGGCCCGAATCTGCCGCTCCACGGCAAGCTGCCCGCTCTTCCCGTAGGCCCGGACGGTCAGCGTGATCTCCTGCCCGGCGTACGGGCTGAAGTCGGCGCTCACCACCCAGGGGTCATAGGCGGTGCTGGAGCCGATCACCTGCCCCCCCACCAGGTACTCCACCCTGGTCAGGAAGGGGTCGTAGGCCTTGACATAGCTGCTCAACTCCACCCGATGCGGCGGGATTCCGGCCTCGGCTACATCGAGATAGACCTGTCCGGCGGCGGAGCCCAGGGAGGAGAGGTAGTAGGGATCAGCGGTCGCCTTCTGGTAGGCGGCCATGATCTGCTTGTCCCCCGTCAGCCGGTAGTTCTGCTTCATGATCCCCTGGTCCCGGCTCTCGACACGGCCCAGGTCTACATCGAACCAGGTGAGCGCCTTTACCCGCGGGTAGAGGCGGGGCATGGCGGCATAAAAACGGCGGATGTTGGCCAGGGCCCACTCCTTGCGGTCTGCTCCCGTGCCATAGTCGAAGTACCCGATTCCGCCCTCCGCCAGCATGATCGGCTTCCGGTCGGCATAGAGGGCGTAGGCCTCGGCGAAGTGGTCGTTCAGAGGGCGGCTGTCCTCCCCCTGACCGGCGGGTGCCACCGGATCCAATTCCGCCATGCGGACCGCGTAGGCCGAGAGGCCGACCCAATCGACGGCGTCATCGCCGGGGTAGTACTCGGCCATGGTGTACGGGGGGAAGTCGCCAGGCGCCCAGAGCATGGCCACATTCGGCGCCTCCTCGCGGAATACCCTGGCCACAAGCCGGAACTTCTCCTTGTAGAGGGCGGGGTCGCCGTGCCAGAGGACCCAGTTGCCGTTCATTTCGCCGCCAAAGCGGAGGAAGATCGGCAGGCCGCTCTTCCCAGCCTCCTGGGCGATCGACCGCAGGTAGGGGCCATCTACCACGGCGGCGAGCCCGTCGGTCGGCTGCAGTGCCCACTGCAGGGCGCCATTCACGGCGCGGATCGCATTCAAATGGCTCTGGGGGAGACGATCCCCCCACTCGCCGTAGAGCAGGAAGAGCGGATGCTGCTTGCCGACCGCATCGGCGAAGGCCTCGGTGTAGAAGGGGCGCCCGTCCGAAGGGTCGTGGACCGCTGGATCCCGCTCGCCATAGACGCCCAGGTAGGCGCCGGTCACCGGCTCGTGCTTCGCCTTGCTGTCGTAGCGGTCGGCCACCGCCTCCGGCGGTGCGGCCACGAAGAGGCGCACCTCGCTCGCCACCCAGTCGGCCTTCCGCTCAGCGGCGATCTTCTCCTGCTCACCGCCCGCCAGGCCCCACTGCACAGCCTCCGCCCGCCAGGCGACCGCTGCCTCATCGAACCGGGACTGGGCGGCCAGGAGCCGTCCGGCATGGCCGTACATGAGGGCGGCGTTGGTGGCGTTGGAGCTGGCGTAGCCCTTGGCGGCATCGAAATAAAGGGTGATTGCGCCAGCGAGGTCACCGGCTTTCTCCGCAGCCTGGGCCGCCGTGTACGACGACCAGGGCGAGGCGGCTCCGGCGCCCGCGGGCCGGAGCGAGAGCAGGAGTGCGGCGATCAGAACGAATCGGAGCACCTTCGTGCGTTTCAACGGTTATCTTCCCTCCGTGCGAAATCCCTGATCCGACGAACTTCGACGAACCACGCCCGCTTCCTTCTGCTTTCCAGGCATCAAAGCGTGTGAGCGGGAGAACATAAAGAAGGGTTTCAGTCAAAGGAGGGAGTGTCGATGCAGCAGAATCAGGCCGGCATGCTTCCCCTGACCGAGAAGGACCTGGCCTACATGCACGACCAGATGTCCTGGGAGCTGATCGCCACGAAGAAGGCCTACCAGTACGCCCATCAGACCCTGGAGCCCGAGTGCCGACAGCTCATGTTCCAGGTGGCGGAGCAGCATCAGCGGAATATGGAGCGGATCATGGCCCACCTGAAGGTTCACGTGGACCAGACGATCAAGGCAAACGTGCCCGGCGCCCAGCCCATGTCAACCCACATGTAGGGAGGGGTCACGTGTGAACCAGCAGCAACAGCAAATGGCGGAACCGCAGTTCTCCGTGGAGGGCGGCCACCTGGTCATGTTTCACAAGGAGGCGACCGGCCTGCCCCAGGTGAAGGACGCCAACGTCAATGACCGGGACCGCATGAACGACCTGCTGGCCCAGGAGAAGTACCTGACCGCAGCGTACAACGTGGCCATGTACGAAGCGAGCCACGACGCCCTGCACCAGATGATCAGGCAGAACTTCGACACCTGCCAGCAGCTGCAGCGGCAGCTCTTCAACACCATGTTCAAGAAGGGCTGGTACAAGCTGCCCGTGGCCGATGCCGACTCCGTGGCCATGACCTACAACCAGTGGCAGAAGTACCAGACCCAGTTCCCCTTCCCGCCCGGGAAGCAGCAGCAGGCCAACCAGACGCAGAACCAGGCCCAGGGGCAGACGGTGAACGCCAACCCGGCGGACCGCAAGCTGGAGCAGGCGGTCGCGCAGGCCATGCAGCAGGCGTCCAAGGGGCAGATGCCAACGGTCATGGGTACCCGCAGCCATTAGGGTGGGAAGGGGGGGCCAGCAGGCCTACCCCCTTCCCACTTCCCGCGTAAAGAACAGGTTGGCAGGCCGCTTCACGAACCCCATGCGCTCGTTGATCGCCAGCATGGGCCGGTTCACCCCGGCGTTGGATGTCCCAACCCGGGAGTACCCCTGGGCCGCTGCCCAGCGGAGCGCTTTCAGCTTCAGGGCCAGGGCAATGCCCCTGTGCCGGTACGCCCGGCGGACGCCGGTCAGGTGGGTGAAGAGCTCCCCCTCCTTGTCGGTCTTGTGCAGCGAGGTGGTGCCGATCGGGGTGTCGCCATCCAGGGCGATCAGGTAGGCCTCCGGGATCAGGTAGGAGGAGCCGAACTCGTCGTCTACAAACGCCTCGAACTCGCTGGGGATCAGGTCGGGCTCGGGCACGTCACCCAGCAGTTCCCGGTGCAGGTCGTAGTAGCGGCGCTCCCAGTTGGGGTAGGACTTCCACTCGGCCAGGCTGATCAACCGGATCCCACTGGCCTCCACCCGCTCGATCACGCCGTCGTAGGGGGTGAAATCGAACTGGGCGAGGTCCAGGTAGGAGAGATAGTGCCGCTCGGACTCTACATAGCCGCGCTGTTCCAGGAAGCGGACGGCGTGGGGCAGGTTGGCTTCGGTCCAACTGCGCAGCGAGGTGGCGCCCAACTCCTGCAGTTCGGCCATGGCGGCACCGAACAGGGCGGCACCGATGCCCTGCCGCTGGTGGTCGGGGTGGACCCACCCGTAGAGCGTGAAGCGCCCCGGTCGATGAGCCCGGGACAGCTCGGTGTAGCGAATGGAGCCGACGGCGGTGCCGTTCACCGCGGCGATCAGCCGCCGGGAGATGCGCTCCGGCTGCTGGCTCTCATCGGACTTCTGCATGCTTTCAACGGTGCCGTTGAAGTAGGGGGTGGCGGCGTTACCAGCAGCGACGAGTGCCTCGTAGTCGCCCGAGGCGACCGGGCGGATCTGTTGGTTCATGCAAGAATCCCTCCTCGAACAGTTCCGCGAACATTGAAAGGACGCACGGCCCACCCCCGTTGTTCCAGGCGGCGGGAAGGGTTATGCTCATGTTAGGAAAAGGGAGGGTGGTATCATGACCAGGATCAGGCTTGGGGTGGTCGGGCTGGGTTCGATCGCCCGCAAGGCGCATCTGCCTGTGCTGGCGGCGCACCCGCAGGTGGAGATCATCGGGCTGGCCAGCCGGAGTGGCGCCCAGGTGGAGCCCCTGGCGGCACAGTACCGGCTGGATCTCACGGCCCGCACGTTCGATGAGGTTATTGCTGCACGGCCCGATGCTGCCTACCTGCTGAGTGCGACGGCGGCCCATGTGGAGCAGGCGGTTGCCCTGCTGCATGGCGGCATCCACCTGTTTATGGAGAAGCCCCTGGCCAACACGATCGATGAGGCCACCCGCATTCTCGATGCGGCGGAGCGGTCGGGCCGGCTGCTCATGGTCGGGTTCAACCGGCGATTCGCCCCCGCCTACCGCAAGGCGAAGGCGCTCTTTGCCGAGAGTGGCAGGCCGATCGAGTTGGTGGTGATCCAGAAGCACCGGAACGGGGACCATTCGGGATGGGGGCTGCGGCAGCTGGTTATGGATGACGCGATCCATATCATCGACCTGGCCCGCTTCTTCGGTGGCGGGAACCTCCGTCGAATGGCATCGTCGGCACGGGTGGGGCGGGTCGCCGCCCAGCTTCAGGGGGATGATGCCCTGGTGCAGCTCTCTCAGACCTACGGGGCCGGGGGGGATATGGAGCGGCTGGAACTGCACGGGGGCGGGCTCTCGGTGACGGTCGAGCAGTTGGAGCGCATGACGGTCCGGGAGGGTGGGGTGGAGCGGGTGGTGTCGCTCTTTGGTTCCTGGACATCCACCTTGGAGAAGCGGGGGATCGCCGGGGAGTTGGAGCACTTTCTCGGCTGCGTGAGGGATGGAGCCCAGCCGGAGACCAACGGGGTGGAGGCGCTGGCGACGCAGGGGTTGGCTGAGGAGATCTTGGTGGCGGGGGGGTGATGGGCTCGCCTGGGTTGTCGGGCTCGGCGTCTCGGGTTACCCCCCGCCCTGCGGCGGCTATCCTACGGGCGCTAGGCGCAACCTGTCGGTGCCGAATTCCGAAACCGGCGGTGGGCGGGCGCCTTGGGCGACGCACCCCGGAATTCGGCCTCAGTCGCAGCGGCGCCAAGCGCCCGTACAGATACCCGCCTGATGGGCTTAAGGGGGTAACCCGGTCGCCTCGCCCTCGGGCTGTCTCGCCGTCTCGGGTTACCCCCCGCCCTGCAGCGGCTATCCTACGGGCGCTAGGCGCAACCTGTCGGTGCCGAATTCCGAAACCGGCGGTGGGCGGGCGCCTTGGGCGACGCACCCCGGAATTCGGCCTGAGTCACAGCGGCGCCAAGCGCCCGTACAGATATCCGCCTGATGGGCTTATGGGGGTAACCCGGCCGCCTCGCCCTCGGGCTGTCTCGCCGTCTCGGGTTACCCCCCGCCCTGCGGCGGCTATCCTACGGGCGCTAGGCGTAACCTGTCGGTGCCGAATTCCGAAACCGGCGGCGGGCGGGCGCCTTGGGCGACGCACCCCGGAATTCGGCCTCAGTCACAGCGGCGCCAAGCGCCCGTACAGATATCCGCCTGATGGGCTTATGGGGGTAACCCGGCCGCCTCGCCCTCGGGCTGTCTCGGTTGGGGACGCCTGCGAGACCCGTGGGGACGGCTACGAGACCCGTGGGGACGCCTGCGAGACCTGTGGGGACGCCTATGAGACCCGTGGGGGCGCCTATGAGACCCGTGGGGACCCCTGCGAGACCCGTGGGGACGCCTACGAGACCCGTGGGGACGCCTACGAGACCCTCGGGGACGCCTACGAGACCCGTGGGGACACGTGGGAGATGGCGTGGCAGGATCCCGCCCAGGCAGGTTCTGGCAGTCAAGTGCATCAACTTTCCTTGTTGACACGACGAAAGCGCGATGATATGATTCGACTTGTTAGCTCTCAAAACCATATAACACACTCTTATCCAGAGGTGGCAGAGGGACTGGCCCGATGAAGCCACGGCAACCGGCACGCGACCCAGCGTGCATCGGTGCCAATTCCTGTGGGAGGCGACAGCCTTCCAGGAGATGAGAGGCGACCAGATTGTTTGCTGTGCGCCTCCATGCCGTGGAGGCGCTTTTCTGTTCCAAAAAAAAGAGGTGAGTGATTCGGTGATTGAACTGCGTGGACTGACCAAGGTGTATACGGGCACGGGCCAGAGAACGGTAACCGCCCTGCAGGATCTCTCCCTGCGGGTGGAACCCGGGGAGATCTTCGGTGTGCTGGGCCAGAGCGGGGCAGGCAAGTCGACCCTGATCCGGTGCGTCAACCTGTTGGAACGGCCCACCGCCGGGCAGGTCTGGGTGGGTGGGCAGGAGATGCTGACCCTCTCCCCTGCGGAACTGCGGCTGGCCAGGCAGAAGATCGGCATGATCTTTCAGCACTTCAATCTGCTGCAGTCACGCACCGTTGCTGGCAATGTGGCATACCCCCTGGAGGTGGCGGGCTGGCAAGCCAAGCGAATCCAGGAGCGGGTGGCGGAACTGCTAGAGCTTGTAGGCCTGAGCGAGAAGGCAGGCGCCTACCCGGCCCAACTCTCCGGTGGCCAGAAGCAGCGTGTGGGCATCGCCCGGGCGCTAGCGCCTGGGCCACAGGTCCTCCTCTCCGACGAAGCGACCTCCGCCCTGGACCCCGAGACCACCCGGTCGATCCTGGCGCTCTTGAAGGAGATCAACGCCCGACTCAACCTGACAATCCTGCTGATCACCCATCAAATGGATGTGGTCCGCGAGATCTGTCACTCCGTGGCGATCCTGGAGGGCGGGCGCCTGGTGGAACAAGGGCGAGTGATCGACCTGATCAGCCGGCCGGGCTCCCGTCTGCATGACCTCTTCTACGAACCGTTCCAGGCAGCCGCCTGGAGCGGGCAACCCGATTCGATGCTCGTGGCCCTCTCCTTCGTCGGCGAGATTGCCGGACGGCCTGTAATCACGCAAATGGCCCGGCAGTTCGGTGTCGATGCGAACATCATCGAGGGGGCGGTGGAGCGGGTGGGTGAGACCCGGGTGGGTCGGCTCCTGCTGGAGTTGACCGGTCCCGAGCCCGCCAAACACGCAGCCCTCTCGTACCTGAGGCAGCAGGGGCTGGTACCGGAGGTGATTCGGCATGGATAACCTGCAGCAGATGCTCCTCACCGCCACGGGCGAGACACTGTTCATGACCTTCCTCTCCGCTCTCTTTGTCGTCCTGCTTGGTCTGCCGCTGGGCGTTCTGCTCGTCATCACCGATCGGGGCTCGATCTGGGAACAGCCCCTGCTTAACCGGGTGCTGGGCGCACTGGTCAACTTCGGCCGTTCGACCCCGTTCATTATTTTGATGGTCGCAGTAGCCCCGCTCACCCGGCTGATCGTGGGCACGACGATCGAGACGAAGGCTGCGATCGTCCCCCTTGTGATCGCCGCCGTGCCCTTCATGGGCCGATTGGTGGAGCAGAGCCTGCGGGAGGTGGACCCCGGGTTGGTGGAGGCCGCGGTTGCCATGGGCTCCACCGGGAGGCAGATCATCTTCAAGGTCCTGATTCCCGAAGCGCTGGCATCGTTGGTCCGAGGCACCGCCCTCATGGTCATCAACGTCCTGGGTTACAGCGCCATGGCGGGAGCGATCGGCGCCGGCGGCCTGGGCGACCTGGCGGTCAAGTGGGGCTATATGCGCTTCCAGAACGATGTCATGTACTGGTCGATCCTGGTCCTCGTGCTCCTCGTCCAATTGATTCAGTTCTTCGGCGACCGATTGGCCGCCGGGGTTACAAAGAGATAGATCGACACAACACGGAGGAACGGAACATGAAGCGGTTTGCCCTGACCCTGCTCTCGTCCCTGCTGACCCTGGGCCTTCTGGCCGGCTGCGGCGGCGCCAAGACCGAGGCGCCGGCGGCGGAGAGTGCAAAGACCGAAGCCCCGAAGCAGGTCACCTTGAAGGTGGGCGCCACGCCGGTGCCCCACGCCGAGATCCTGAAGTCGATCGTGGAGCTGGCAGCCAAGCAGGGGATCACCCTGCAGGTGGTGGAGTTCACCGACTATGTCCAGCCCAACCTGGCCCTGGCCGACAAGCAGCTAGATGCCAACTACTTTCAGCACATCCCCTACCTGACCGACTTCGCCACCCAGCGGAAGCTGGATCTGGTGAGCGCTGGCGCCATTCACCTGGAGCCGCTCGGGCTCTACTCGGTCAAGGTGGGCGACCTGAAGGAGATCGCTGAGGGTGCCACGATCACCATTCCGGCCGATGCGACCAACGGCGGTCGGGCGCTCAACCTGCTGGCGCAGAATGGACTGATCACCCTGAAGGATGGCGTTGGTGTGGCCGCCACCCCGAACGATATCACCAGGAACCCCCGCAAGCTGGTGATCAAGCAGCTGGACGCGGAGCAGATCCCCCGGAGCCTGCAGGATGCTGCCGCTGCGGTGATCAACGGCAACTACTACCTGGAAGCGCAGAAGAACCTGAAGCTCGACGCCAAGCGGCTCGCTGTGGAGTCCGCGGTCAACAACCCCTATGCCAATATCATCGCCGTGCGCAAGGGCGACGAGAGCCGGCCCGAGATCCAGGCGCTGCTGAAGCTGCTGCAGTCGCCGGAGGTCAAGCAGTTCATTGAGAGCAAGTACGGCGGCGCCGTGATCCCGGCGTTCTAGTCGATAGCCCGACTGGTTGCAGCAACCCCCGCCTGCCTGGTGCATGCGGGGGTTTTTCACGGCAGGATTCCAAACATTCTTGTTGAATTCGTACTTTTGCGACCCGCGGGTCGATTCGGATTCGGGGAGGAATGGGTTGTGGCTCGCCAGATCTTTGTGAACCTGCCGGTAGAGGACCTGGGGCGGACAATGGGCTTCTGGAAGGCGCTGGGGTTCGACTTCAATATGCAGTATACGAATGAGAAGGCAGCAAGCCTGGTGATCGATGAGAACATCTTCGCCATGCTGCTGACGAAGCCGTTCTTTGCCACCTTTACGCAGAAAGAGATTGTGGATGCGACCAGGGCTACGGAGGTGCTGATCTGTCTCTCCTGCAACAGCAGGGCCGAGGTGGATGAGCTGGTCGCGAAGGCGGTAGCGGCGGGGGGGAAGATGGCGCGGGAGGCAAAGGACCACGGGTTCATGTACGAGCATGCCTTCGAGGACCTGGACGGGCATGTCTGGGAGTTGGTGTACATGGAGCCGAGCTCGCCGTCGTAGGGTAGGGCGTTGTGGGCTCACGCCGCTGTTGCCCGGTCGGCTCGCCCGGTTCTCGTGAAATGCGGCACGACAGGGTTCTGCAGGGCTGGTGAGGCCCGGAAACCCCGCAACTACACACCCCTCGTGCTGGATTATCCGGCACATGCGGGCTCACCCTGGCAAATCTGGAGTGAGTCGGGCGGTCGCCCCAGGTACCTGAACAGCCCTGGCGGTCTGAGCAGAGCCAGGTCCCGGGTGGGAAGTACGTTCGGCCCGGTGGCGGCAGCGGGGGGCTCACGCCGCTGTTGCCCGGTCGGCTCGCCCGGTTCTCGTGAAATGCGGCACGACAGGGTTCTGCAGGGCTGGTGAGGCCCGGAAACCCAGTCACTGCACACCCCTCGTGCTGGACTATCCGGCAAATGGGAGCTCGCCCTGGCAAATCTGGATTGGGTCGGCGGTCGCCCCAGGTACCTGACCAGCCCTGGCGGTCTGAGCTGAGCCAGGTCCCGGGTGGGAGTCCGAGGCGCCCGCCCCGCCGCAAGGATCCTCAGCGGTCACCCGTGCTGGCTTCAGGCTTGCGGAACGTCAGGCAGTAGAGACGGCCCCCACTGATCATCTTCACCTGAATATCGGTCATGCCAGGGGGCAAGAGGTGTACCGGTGCGTCGTAGTAATCGTCCGGATTCCCGTAGAAGGCGGCAGCCACAGGCACTTTTTGGGCCGACCTGCCGAGTTCGGCTGTCTCATCTGCGATCAGGATCTTGGCGCCGGGCTTTGCCACCCGGACCATCTCATGGATCGCACTGGCCTTGTCGCTGAAGAAGTTAATGCCTCCCATGTGGTAGACCACATCAAAAGAGCCGTCGGGGTACGGTAGGTGCTCCGCGGCGCCCAGGCAAAGCTCTGCCTTAATGCCCAGCCGCTTCACGCGGCGGCGGCAGACAGCCAACATGCCGCGAGAGATATCCAGGCCCCAATAGTGGGCACCCGTGGGCAGAAACTGCAGGTTACCACCGGTGCCTACCGAGGTCTCCAGGACCCGATCGCCATTCCGTACTTGAAGCTCCTGCAGGTACTCCCCCCGCGCTGCCCGCTCTCCGCCCAGGCCCATAAACCGGTAGCCAACCCGCTGGAAGAAATCGTAAAAAGGGGCCATCCGGTTGTAGAGTTGTTCATATCGCCCGTTCAGACCAGCCAGGTCATCGCCGGTCACAAAGATAGGCAGGCCGTTTTCGATGGGAAAGCGTACTCCGGACTCTACCCCTACCAGGAACTCCCCCTCATACCGCAGTGGCTCTTTGGTCAATGGATGGCAATACATGATGACTCCTCCTCGTATGAGTTGCTCCACGCTCTCGTACTCGGGGAGCCGAGGAGTGTGGCAAGTAGCAGAACGAATCTCTTCGGTTTGGGTCGACTCCATTTTAGCCACCACGCCTGTTTGGCCACATCGGTCCCACGGGAGGTCTTTCGAGGCCGAAAGGCGTAGCGGGCGATCCTACCCAGGGACGATGGAGGGGAAAACACTGCGAGACCCGTGGGGAGATCTGCGAGACCCGTGGGGACCCCTACGAGACCCGTGGGGACCCCTGCGAGACCCGTGGGGACCCCTACGAGACCCGTGGGGACCCCTGCGAGACCCGTGGGGACGCCTTTGAGACCCGTGGGAACCCCTGCGAGACCCCTGTGACGCTTCCAGAACCCAACCTTTCCCGGCCTACACCTCACGGAGATCGAAACTATTGACAAAATTGCGCCAAGATATTGACATACGCGCCACTCTCCTCCACAATGGTGCCAACGGGTTCCATTGAGGAGGTTAGTGGAATGGCCGACAAGGATTCCCGGAACCAGGACAAGCCCCATGCGGCCCAGGCATCTGCCCATGAGCCGACCGCCAACGCCCAGCCCCACCCGTTCCAGATCCCCGAGGTCTCACCGAAGCCCACCGTTCCGAACCCGAGTGACGTGATCCCTGCTGGAACCCACTTTGAGCGCTTCACCATTACGGAGCCCCTCACGGTTCCCGAGAGGGACCCCGCCGGCGCCCTGGTCACCCGGACCGGTCGCTCCACCACCAACGCCAACGGGGCCCAACTGCTCCGGGCCCTCGCCCTCAAGCAGGGGCTCGACCCGGAGAACTTCGCCCTGGAGTACGGGGTGGCCCTGGCTGAGAAGCGGGTCTCCCTCTACCCGGTGGACCGGCAGAAGGCGGGCGTGGCGGCCATTCTCCAGGACTCGACCCGCAATGAGATCGTCTTCCACCTGGGGCCGATCTTCCGGAAGCACCCCGCCCTCGGACCCGATGTCAGGAAGCAGTGCGACATGGCCCTGACGGTGGATGCGAAGGGTGTCGAGTGCGTCGCCCTCGCCCTGGGGACCGGCGTAACCAAGCCGGTGCGGCGGCGGACGGGCACAAAGAGCCAGACCCAGAACCAGGAGCAGAACGCGCAGGAGAAACCCAACGAATAAGCCAAAGACGCCGGCTCCCACCAGGGGAAGCCGGCGTCACCGCGAAAACCAGAATCCCGCCGCGCTTCACCCTACCCCCTGGCTCGCAGCAACTCCTCCCGAAGCGACTCCGGTAGCTGCCGCGCCCCCTCCCGCAGGGTGAGGGGAGAGACCGCCCGGATATGCTCCAGCAGGAAGGCGTGGGTCAACTCGGGCCGCTTCCGGCTCACATCTCGGAGCACCCAGCCGATCGCCTTCCGAATGAAGAACTCCTTCTCTCCCAGCATGGGCACCGCTAGCTGGGCGAAGAGGGCGAAGTCGCCCCGCCCCTTCCGCAGCGGCTCCAGCAGGGAGAGGAGAGCGGCGCGTCGGAGCCAGAAGCTAGGATCCTGCGCCCAGCGAGCCAATCGCTCCTGGAGGGCCGGGTACCGCTCCACCAGCCAGGCGGAGACCGCCGTGGCGAGCCAGTCCACCAGGTCCCAGGTCTGGCACTGGCGGAGCAGGGACTCCACCCGATCCATGTCGTCTGGCTCCAGCACCCGCCGATAGCTCTCCAGCAGGGCGATAGCCAGGAGGCGTAGCTCGTGCTCATCGGTGCAAAACAGCGTTTCGACCAGGGCCACCACAGCACTCCGCCCAAGGCGTGGATTCTCCTGCTTGAACGCCCGCGCCATCGCCCGCACGGCGGGGACGGGCACCCCATAGAAGCGGTCCCCGCTCTTCAGGTAGGCCCTGGTCTGCGCCGCCCGCTCCGCCGAGCCCTCTGCTGCCAACTGAGCCCGAAACCGCTCGACCTGCTCCACCGGATCCATGGGCGCTCACTCCTCCGACTGATACCTTGCCGCCTGCAGGTTCCACATCTCGGCGTACCTTCCCTGCAACGCCAGCAACTCTTCATGCGCCCCGCTCTCCACGATCTCCCCGTGCTCCAGGACCAGGATTCGGTCGGCCATGCGCACGGCCGAGAGCCGGTGGGAGATCAGCAGGACCGCCTTGCCCCGGACCAACGCTGCAAAGCGCTGGTACACCTCATGCTCGCTGCGTGGGTCAAGGGCTGCCGTCGGCTCGTCCAGGATCAGCACCTGGGCGTCGCGCATGAAGGCCCGCCCAATCGCCACCTTCTGCCACTGCCCGCCGGAGAGGTCAACCCCGCCCTCGAACTGTTTGCCCAGTAGGGTCTCCAGCCCCTGGGGAAGCTCGTCGATCACGGCGCTCGCTCCGCTCAGCCGGGCAGCGGCGGCGATCCGCTGGCCATCATCCAACGCCTCGACGGCGCCGATGCCGATATTCTCCCCGGCGGTGAGGGCAAACCGGGCGAAGTCCTGGAAGGCCACGGCGATCGAGCGGCGCCACCCCTCCAGGTCGTACTGGCGCAGGTCCTGCCCATCGACCAGGACGGTGCCCTCGGTTGGGTCGTAAAGCCGGGCGAGCAACTTGACGATGGTGGTCTTGCCTGCCCCGTTCTCGCCCACCAGGGCGACCACCTCGCCTGGCTGAATTGAAAAAGAGATGCCCCTGATCACTTCCGGGCCGCCGGGGTAGGCGAAGCGGACATTGGCGAACGCCACCCCCTGCCGGAGGGCAGAAGGGACCGGCAGCGGCGATAAGGCCACCGGGATCGTGGGCCTCGCATCGAGAAAAGTGAAGAAGCGGCCCATGTAGCGCAGGGCCTCGTGGGTGAGGGCGACGTTCTGGGCGGTCCAGGCCAGGTCCTGTTGCACCAGCAGGATCGACTGGGCGAACAGCCCCAGGTTGCCAGCGCTGAAGGCGCCGCCACTAGCCTGCCAGATCACCCAGCCGAAGCAGAGGGCGCCCGTGAGGACGGAGAGGGCGGCGAGCCCTGTCCCTACGGTCACATGACGCAGGCGAAGCCGCCGGAGGGTAGCGTGGATCTCGCCGAATGCTTGCCGGTAGCGTGCAATGAAGAGCTCGGGATCCTGACCTCCTTGGCGTAGGTGTCGGTCAGCAAGAGGCTGTTGAGGTAGCGCATCCGCCGGGCCTGAGGACTGGTATGTACGATGCTGTCAAAGGACTCGTTCAGGTGGCGAAAGGTGACCCAGGCGTGGGGGAGGTTGGTGGCGGCGACCAGCAGCGGGATCAGCGGGTGAAAGCCCCACAGGAGGGCGAGGAGGGAGAGGCTGCTAACCCCGGTGCGGGCCCCTTCCACCGCGAACATGAGCAGGTTGATCGGCTGGTAGGCTGCCTGCTCCTGAATCACCTGGAGATCATCGTAGAAGGTGGGGTTCTCGAACTGGGTCAGGTCGGGCAGCGATGCGGCTTTAGCCATGAGCCGGAGGTTGATTAGGGCGGTGAGCCGGTCGGCGAGCAGCGCCTGAACGGCCCGGGCCAGAGGGGTGAGGGCGGTGGATGCCAGGGTGGCGAGCCCCCACCCGAGGGCCAGCCAGAGGAGCCGCTGGGCGGAGGCGCCGCCCGTAACCCCATCGATGATCGGCCGGGTCAGCCAGACGCCGAGGGCGGGCAGCAGCCCCTGCAGCAGGGCGATGGCGACCACGCCCAGGGTGTAGCGGGTGATGCCTCCCAGAAGAGCGGAATCGAGCGGCGGATGGTGGTCAACAGTCCGTGTCGCATGCGCAGCTACCTCCAGCGCAAGTATGCCTGCGAGACCTGTGGGGACGCCTGCGAGACCTGTGGGGACGCCT
>Ga0196970_1000680_pt1 | contig 34547 bp, 31 predicted proteins | sample S1v_513CmetaG_FD_148672 | JGI IMG/M metagenome (GOLD analysis project Ga0196970, IMG submission 148672) | Soil microbial communities from Anza Borrego desert, Southern California, United States - S1+v_5-13C | ecosystem: Environmental > Terrestrial > Soil > Desert | place: USA: California... | reverse complement strand
GTAACACAATCGCAGCTTAAGGAAGATGTAAAGGCCCAGATCATTCTGGGAAATACTTATCACCTGTACCTGCGTCCCGGGACTGACATAATAGAACAAGCGGGTGGTCTCCATAAGTTCAATGGATGGGACAGGCCCATACTTACCGACAGTGGCGGCTATCAGGTGTTCTCACTTTCAGGCAACAGAAAGCTTACTGAAGAGGGAGCTATGTTTCAAAGTCACATTGATGGTTCCAGGCACATGTTTTCTCCTGAGAAGGTCATAGACATTCAGCGCAGTATCGGTGCAGATATCATTATGGCTTTCGATGAATGTCCACCCTACCCCTCCGAATACGAATACGCTAAAAAGAGCATGGAGCTAACCCATAGGTGGCTTGTCCGCTGCACTCAGGCTATGTCTGCCACAGAGCCGAAGTATGGGTATGAGCAGTCGCTGTTCCCTATCATACAGGGCAGCACTTTTAAAGACTTACGTAAGGCATCTTCTGAGTTTGTCGCCAGTATGGGAGCTGATGGCAATGCCATAGGCGGACTATCTGTGGGTGAGCCGGAAGAGATGATGTATGAGTTTGCTGCTCTTTGCTGCTCTTACCTGCCCGCTGACAAGCCTCGCTACCTTATGGGAGTGGGCACCCCATGGAATATCCTGGAGAATATTGCTCTGGGTGTTGATATGTTCGATTGTGTAATGCCTACCAGAAACGGCAGAAACGGAATGCTCTTTACCAGTCGCGGGGTCGTTAATATCAAAAACAAGAAATGGGCAGCCGACTTCTCGCCAATTGATGATGGTATAGATTGCCACACCAGTAACTATTACACAAAGGCATATCTGCGTCACCTCTTTGTAGCCAACGAGATCCTTGCCCTCCAGATTGCAAGTATCCATAACCTGGCGTTTTACATGCATCTCGTCGCCCAGGCAAGGGAACATATCATCGCAGGTGACTTTAAGCAGTGGAAAGATGAAATGGTGGTGCGACTAAAGCAAAGGGTGTAGTCATTTACAACCTCTTACATTTATTATAATTAGTTATTAGTTTAGCAGGGCATCAATTAACGGCCTAAGCTTCCCTTATGGACTAAACTGCAGATGAAAGCCTACCCTCCCATAACATCTCAGTTTCGCACCAATGCATTTCTCCCTTTGTTCCTGGTGTTAGTAGTCACTGCTTCACTCGTCGCGCTTGTGCCATTATTTATCTCGGAGTGGCCAGATAGTATTTTTCTAGCTACTTCCGCCTTTTCTCTGCTGGCCTTTCTGGCTGTTTGGATGATCTTTGGAGAGATGCGGACAAAGGTCATAAAGGTGTATATCGATAATAACTTAATTACATGTTATCCTTATATGGGTCAAGGCACCGGCCGTACCTATCAGCTCAGCGAAATGGATGGCTACAAGCTATCCATTCTCTATTCTGAAGCCAGCCAGTTTGAGTTCCTCTACCTGTTAAGCAATGGCAGGAAGGTTGCTAAACTCTCTTCCTTCTACCACAGCAATTATGAAGACCTGAAGCTGGCAATAAAGAGAAAGACCCGGAGCCTGGGCATCGAGCCCCAAAATGTGCTGGGCGAATTGAGGGATATCTTCAAGCCCTAATAAGAAAGGTTGGCCGCTTTCGCAGCCTTCCTTTCCATAATCACCCATTGCAAAGCCTTACCTATTGTATCACTACCTTTCGGGTTACGCGAACCCCACCTTCAGTTTTCAATTCCACATTGTACACCGCTGCCGGCAATCCCCCCAGCTTTAAGTTATGATGCTCTTGTCTATAAGTCTGCCTGTGCAACACCCTCCCCTGCATATCGGTTACAGATACCTCGTGAGGTACATCCATTCTGGTCACCAGTCGGTCACTTGTAGGGTTTGGGAACACCTCTGCTCCGTACTCTTTTCTGTCCACGTCCCACACTGGTAACAGATATTGTCTGTTGCTAACTATAAGCCCACTATCACCTACAGCAAAGGCAACGGAATCATTGCTCATTTCCACACTATTTAGTGGGTAGTCGGTCATCTGCAGATCAACCGACCCATTCAGCCACGACAACAGTACTCCCTGCCCGCCAAATGAAGCCTTACCTACAGCAATAAATGAATCTCTCTTGGATAGGGTTAATGATCTTAGCGCCGGATACGCAAAGGTCATAGTACTTGTCTCCAATTGCCAGGTCCTGCCAGTGTCTGTGCTCACAATTAATGCTGCCGGGTTGTTGCCTGTTGCCGCCAGCACAGTCCTGTGGTCAATAAACTTCAATGAGTATATGTTCGAGTCCACCACAGTTTTCACAGTATCCCATGATGCACCGCCATCCATGGTCCTGTACACGTATCCCATACTGCCGCCGGCTATTCCTACTAAGCTGTCGTAAAAGTCTACAGTATAAAGAAAATCATCCGCTGTTGAGCTAAATGTGTGGTAGTTACCCCATGTTCCATTCGTTTGCCTTATAACTGCCTGTCCTGCGAAAAAGGCAGAACCCACCTGGTAACTGTTTTGCTCATCAAAGAAGTACGTACTGTACACGGCTATGTTGCCTGTCTGCACCTGCGACCACGTTAATCCCCCGTCTATAGTCTTATACATAGTTCCGAGGTAGGTAGGAAGCTCAAAATTACCGACTACTGCAAACCCAATCGAGTCACTAAGGAAGTTAACATGGATGATGTCAGTCCCAGCCAGTGAGAACCCAATTCCAGCGTGTGCCACCGGCTGCCATGTAGCCCCTCCGTCAGAGGTCTTCAGCAGCACACTATCCTCACCGCCAATATATCCAACACTCTCACTCCCGAAGGAAACACTACATAGTCTTTTGTTTGTCCCGCTCGCCACCTGAGTCCAGTACGGGGTTTGTCCATGAGCTTTTACGGTTAACAAGCTTATCAATATCAGTTGTATAAGGTTTTTCATATCATTTGCATTTATTCTATTGTAAAGTTCCTTCCTTTGCTTTCACATTTGTGGCACTATCAAGCCCATTAATGGTACTTTCTTTCCATATTTCTTCAGAGCGTCTCACATTACAAAAAACATAAAGGTACCTGGGATATCACCGGGATTGCATAGGCTTTGCTACGGAATTGCACAGAGTTTGCACAGAGATTGCAACCATCTCGCAAACCACCATCATTCTTCTTTAATTTGTAGTATGTTTCCGCACCACCTCTCCGTCCGTCCGTTAGAAGAGCAGGATATAACCCACATCGTCAACTACTGGACACAGTCAGATGAAAGCTTCCTGACCAGCATGGGCGTCGACCTATCTCTGTTGCCACAGCCCGAGCAGCTCCAGGCCCTGCTCGACAAACAGCTTCAAACTCCCCTGCCTGAGAAGAATGCCTATTGTCTTATCTGGCTGGCAGATGGTAAACCTATTGGTCATTGCAATACTAATCCTACGATCTTCGGCCATAGCGCCTACATGCACTTGCACATCTGGAATCCACAACACAGAAACAAAGGCATCGGCGCCCACCTGCTACGGATGACAATCCCCTATTTCTTCAATGATCTGCAACTTCAGATACTATATAGCGAACCGTACTCCTTAAATCCTGCACCTCACAAAGCCCTGGCCTCTGCCAGCTTTCAGCTGGAGAAAGAGTACATCACCACCCCCGGCTCCCTGAGCTTCGAGCAAGAGGTCAGGCGTTGGGTAATTACAAAGGATGCATTCCATAAGCTATACCCTGCTTCCATTCATCACTCACTTTAACGCATCACTTACCCTGCTTCCATTGTTCAATCTGTATCTTTGTCGTCACAACACCCCAAAACCACAATAGTCGTTACTAGGATATGAAGAAGTTAGACTGGTATATCCTGAAGAAGTTCCTCGGCACCTTCTTCTACGCTATTGTTATCCTCGCCGTCATTACCGGCATTATCGACTACTCCGAAAAGGTTGATGACTTCGTCAAAAGCAAAGCCTCAGCCTGGGCCATCCTTGTTTATTACAAGAACTTTATCCCGTACATGGTCGCTTTCCTGTTCCCTCTTTTCATATTCATAGCTACCATATTCTTTACTTCCAAGCTCGCCTACAAGTCTGAAATCATTGCCATGCTTGCCGGGGGCGTCTCCTTTCCGCGCTTTACCAGGCCTTACGTTATTGGCTCTCTGTTCCTGGCCGGCATCTCACTCGTTGCCAATCACTGGATCGTGCCGGCAGCAAATAAAGAAAGGATAGCCTTCGAAGCCATCTATGTGAAAGAGGCCACAGTAGCCTCTGATCGGAACGTTCACCTACAGCTTTCCAACGATCTGTATGTCTATATTCAGAGCTACGACTATACGTCAAATATGGGCTACAAGTTCACTGCAGAAAAAATAGACGGAATCCTGCTTAAAGAGAAACTGATGGCCGAAAGAGCAAGCTATGATAGTGTTACAAAGGTCTGGAAGTTGTATAATGTAATGATCAGGAAGAATGACGGACTAAAAGAGGAACTAAAGTTTGTCCCCGAGATGACGCGTCAGTATGCTTCTTTTACACCTAAGGATCTGGATAATAACAACGATCTAATGACGGCAATGACCACTCCCCACCTCGATGAGGTTATTGCTCGTGAAAAGCTGCGCGGCCGCGAGAATTTGAACCAATACTATGTTGAAAAGCACCGAAGAACTTCCCAACCGTTTGCCGGAATCATTCTCACTATGATCGGTGTCTCTATCGCCAGCAGGAAAGTCCGCGGGGGCAGTGGGTTTCATCTTGCCATTGGTATATGCATCAGTGCTACCTATATTATGGCCATTCAGTTCTCCTCCACTTTCTCCACCAAGGCAGGCCTCAATCCGCTTCTGGCGGTCTGGATCCCAAATATCATATTTGGCTGCGTTGCTGCCTTCCTGTATCGTAAACAGACCAGGTAGCTTTCGGATCACATTTTTATTTCACACCTTTATGTAAATCATTGAAAGTCAGACCTCAAGCGCGGGGCAGAGATTGTTTAATTCGCCACGGCACATTTTTTTACTTGTCTAGCTAAACTAATGTTATGCGCGCGATCTGGTCAGGGGCAATAGGATTTGGACTAGTGAATATTCCTATTAAGATATTCAGCGCCACTGAAAGTAGTAGCATAGGACTGACAATGCTGGATAAGAAAGACCACGCTAATATCAAATATCAGCGCATCAATACAGATACCGGAAAAGAGGTAGCCTGGAAGGACATTGTGAAGGGCTATAAGTATGAGGGCGAGTACGTAGTGCTCGATGACGCCGACTTCGAAAAGGCAAGTCCGGAAAAGAGTAAAACGATTGCCATTCAGGAGTTTGTTGAAGAAGGCGATCTGGACCCGATCTATTATGACACCCCTTACTACCTGGAGCCTGCCAAAGGTGGCGAGCGTGCATACGCCCTTCTTCGTGAGGCGCTCCAAAAAGCTGGAAAGGTAGCAGTAGGCACCTTCGTAATGCGAACCAAAGAAAATCTTTGCATACTGCGTCCTTCAGGCGATATGCTGGGCCTTGTAAAACTCAGATTCGCCGAGGAAATACGCGACTATTCCGAACTGAATATTCCATCTTCTAAAAAGACTACTATTAAGCCTGCTGAATTGAAAATGGCTACCGCTCTTATAGACCAGCTGACTCCCAAAGAGTTTGACATAACAAAGTACAAGGACACATATGATCAAGAGCTTATGAAGCTTATCGAAGCCAAAGCCTCAGGTAAAAAAGTGACTACTCCAAAAGCCAAAACTTCGAAGACTAAGACCATCGACCTCATGTCCCAGCTGAAGGAGAGTCTTGACCAGGGTAAAGGAAAGCATAAAAAAGCATCTTAATGCGCCTGTCGGAATACAAGTCAAAGAGAAATTTCAAGACTACTCCAGAACCGCGCGGTAAAGTAGAAAAACCTGAAGACAAGCCCTGCTTTGTGATTCAACGCCACCAGGCTACACGACTGCATTACGATTTACGACTGGAGGCAGACGGTGTTCTTAAAAGCTGGGCCTTACCAAAGGGTCCGTCGCTCAATCCTTCCGACAGACGACTGGCTGTAAATGTGGAAGATCACCCAGTCGCATACCTTAATTTTGAAGGGACCATACCTGAGGGCAATTATGGCGCGGGCATTATGGAAATCTGGGACTCAGGTACCTACGAGCCACACAACGAAGCTGGCGACGCCATCTCAGGTAAACAGTTCCTAAAAGATTTCGCTAAAGGAAACATTAAGTTTAGGCTTTTCGGCAGTAAGCTAAAGGGGTCATTTGCGTTGGTATTGATGAAAGGGCGAGGTGAGAACAATTGGCTATTAATCAAACACAAAGACGAGTTTGCAACCTCCAGGCCGTACTCGGCTGAAGAACATATCTAAACGTCTACTGCTGCTACGTACTTACCGCTGGATCTAGTAAAAAAAACATATACGAAATCAAGAAGTCGCTCATTTTAATAGGTTGGATACTCACCCCGTTAACTCTGATTTATTACCTTTGTGGCTCTTTAATTCTAAGTGCAAAAACAATATCATCTAAAATGGGCTACGTAAAAGACAGCTTCAAGGCTAAAGCTGACGAACAACTCAAGGAGATTAAGTCAATTCTGGAAGAACACGGCAATAAAGTTCTGGATAATGTTACTCTCGCGCAGGCTTATCAGGGAATGCGTGGTATTCCTGGTCTGGTAGCAGAGACATCTTTGCTTGATTCCAATGAAGGTATTCGTTTTCGTGGTTACTCTATACCTGAACTTAGAGAAAAGCTTCCTAAAGCGGAAGGCGGAAACGAACCATTGCCAGAGGGACTATTCTACCTGATGCTCGTAGGCAGTATTCCATCACAGGAAGATGTTGAGCACATTTCTGCTACATGGGCAAGACGTTCTCATGTACCTAATCATGTCTTTTCAGTTATTGAGGCGTTTCCAATCAGCTCACACCCAATGACTCAGTTCTGTGCAGCTATTCTGGCGTTACAAACCGAGTCAAAATTTGCTAAAGCTTACGAAGAGGGAATCAGTAAAAAGGAACATTGGTCTTACGTATATGAAGACACAATGACGCTTATTGCGCGGCTTCCTCGCATTGCGGCATATATATACCGCCGTAAATACAAGAATGGACAGCATATCCAACCAGACGGCATGATGGACTGGAGCGCTAACTTCGCACACATGCTAGGATTCGATAATCCGGGCTTTGCTGAGTTGATGCGTCTTTACCTGACCATCCATGCCGACCACGAAGGCGGCAATGTTTCAGCTCACGCTACTCACCTTGTAGGTTCTGCGTTAAGCGACCCTTATTATTCATTCACTGCAGGTATGACCGGCCTCGCCGGCCCATTACATGGTCTCGCCAATCAGGAAGTTATCCGCTGGATAGAAGAACTGCAGCAGAAAATTGGCACGCAGGAGCCAACGAAAGAGCAGATAGCTGAATATATCAAGCAAACGCTGGCAGAGGGAAAGGTAGTACCAGGTTACGGACACGCGGTATTGCGCAAGACCGACCCAAGGTTTACCGCTCAAATGGAGTTCGCGAAGAAGCATTGCCCGGATGACCCAACTGTAAAGACCGTGTGGAATGTTTATGAGGTAGCACCACCAATCCTTGAAGGTACTGGTAAGATCAAGAATCCATGGCCTAATGTTGATGCGCATTCAGGCTCTTTGCTTAAGCATTATGGTCTGGTGGAAGAAGACTTCTACACTGTTTTGTTTGGCGTATCCCGCGCCTTGGGTGTCCTCGCAAACCTTTGTTGGGATCGGGCATTAGGATTCCCTATCGAACGACCCAAGTCGATCACCACTGAATGGGTGAAGAAATTCGTCGCAGAAGGCGAGAAGGTATCCTAACCATAGGTGAATATTTCATTTTAATAGCAAGAGACGCACTAGTGGCGTCTCTCTTTATAGAACTCAAACTTTTTTCAGATGACCAAAGGACCTGTTTCACAGTTTATCCAGCATCACTACCGGCACTTCAATGCTGCTGCGTTAGTTGATGCCGCCAAAGGATATGAAACCCACCTGCTGGAGGGCGGAAAAATGATGGTAACGCTTGCCGGTGCCATGAGTACCGCTGAATTGGGCATTTCGCTGGCAGAGATGATCCGTCAGGATAAGGTACAAATAATTAGCTGTACTGGCGCAAACCTTGAAGAAGACATAATGAATCTGGTGGCCCATACTCACTACAAAAGAGTACCTAATTACAGGGACCTGGGGCCGAAGGAGGAGTGGGAACTTCTGGAACAAGGATTTAACCGCGTTACGGATACCTGTATTCCCGAAGAGGAAGCATTTCGTCGGATACAACGCCACATCCATAAGATATGGAAGGATGCCGAGGAAGCAGGTGAGCGATACTTCCCACACGAATATATGTACAAGCTGCTGCTAAGCGGCGTTATGAAGGAGGACTATGAAATACCTGTAGAGCATAGCTGGATGATAGCCGCGGCAGAGAAAAACCTGCCTATCATAGTACCGGGATGGGAAGACAGCACCATGGGTAATATATTTGCCTCGTACTGCGTGAAAGGTGAACTTAAGACCAGTACAATGAAAAGCGGTATAGAATACATGGTGTGGCTGGCAGACTGGTATCGTGCCAATTGCAGTGGTAAGGGTGTTGGCTTCTTCCAGATAGGAGGAGGTATTGCCGGCGATTTCCCTATCTGTGTAGTGCCTATGCTGTACCAGGATCTGGAAATGCATGACGTTCCGTTCTGGAGCTACTTCTGCCAGATCAGTGACTCTACCACATCCTACGGATCATACAGCGGTGCAGTGCCAAATGAAAAGATCACCTGGGGAAAGCTGGACATAAATACACCCAAATACATCATTGAGAGTGATGCCACAATCGTAGCACCGCTAGTCTTCGCTTATCTCCTCGGGTGGTAAGCTACAAAACTTGAATTAGAAAAGGGTAGCCTCACCGCTACCCTTTCTTATTGATCTTCGCCAGCAAATGCTCCATCCCGATCAATTCTGCACAGGTGGCAATAGCTGTAATGCTTACTCCTAATACACCATGTAGGTTTATGTTCTGCCCAGTGAGTAGCAAGTTGGGTATCTTAGTCCTAACAGCTATAGTGGTTTCGTTCGGCTTGCTCACATCCTTTAGTATACCATACAGAGCACCTTGCGGAGTGCCTGTATAGTCACGATAAGTTAGTGGAGTAGCTACGCTATGGGCAATAATATTTCCCCTCAATTCCGGCACTCGCTTGTATACCTGTTTCAGCAGCAGCTCTGCCTTCTGCTCTTTGAATGCATCATAGTCGCCGCCTCTTTCGCATTCCTCTCCTGACCGGTTTACTGTTTGCTCCCATTTCCTTACTTCGTCATAGTGCATGTAAGTCAGAATAGAAAGACTCTCTGCGTATCCAACATCTTTTCTTGACTCGGTAAAGTATAATGCGTAATTCAAAGGCCATCGGCCGGGCTCATATTTAACAGCCTTCCAAACGCTATCTTCATCGGCGTTCCAGTAGAGGTTAAAGGGACGATGAGTTATAGTCATGGGCTTTAAAACTAAGTTCACCATAAAGGCCGATGTAGTCTGCTCTAGTCCGGCTACCCTGTTCCTGTATGCCGGCCGGATCACTGAAGTGTGAAGCATCCCTAATAGTACCTGTGGATGAACACCCGAGATAAACTGTTTGCCATGGTACCTCTGGCCATCTTCTGTTTCTGCGTACACAATCTTGCCGTCCTGTTCGAATAACCGAGTGACTTTGGTGCTTCGATAAATATTCCCGCCATGTAGCCGTAGCTCCGTTGCCAGTTGCTTTGCAATTTCGGAACTCCCGGGCACCGCCTTGTGGGCACTATGCAAATAGCTTTCCGATACCAGGGCGTGGAGATAGAATGGAGTTTTACTTTCTTGCCCCGCATACAAAAGATTATTCCCTGCGAGCACACTTCTCAGCCTGTTGTTCTTAGTGATACGTTCCAGAACTTCGGTAACACCCCACCCGCTCACTGCAGCCTTCTCGTCATTAGAGCCTGAACGAAGGCGGTACAACGGGAAATGATCGCCTACATTTCGCACCTGCCTGATATACTCTTTCAGGGAATCCCTTTCTTCGGGAAAGAAGCTCGCCAACTGGTCAGCAAAGTTGTCGAACCCTATAGCATGAGGGTACATTGTTTCTTCTTCTCCAAAGGCGATCCTGTCGAACCCATTTGGGTCGTAAGCTTTTAGTTTAAGTTTTTCATAGATGCCGGCGTATGAAAATATCTTTTGTAGCGTATGGCCTTGTCCCAGTCCTCCAATATAATGTACACAACTATCGAAAACAGTCTTCTTCAGCGAGAATGTTTGCAGACAACCGCCTATTTGCTTGTCCTGCTCCAGAACGCAAACTTTCATGCCTTCCTTGGCAAGTATAACTGCACACATCAAGCCTCCCAGACCGCTACCAATAACTACAACGTCATATGTCTGGGAATGCTGCAAAGTAAGTTGGACAATTTCTTATTACTCAACTCCGGCCATCATCATTTCCTTGATATCCTCCATTATGCGCTTTGCTATGTTGTTCGCCATAGTTTCGCTGGAGCTTTCCGAGTAAATTCGGATAATAGGTTCTGTATTAGAGGTGCGCAGGTGGACCCAGTCAGTATCAAACTCTATGCGTAAGCCATCCTCAGTATTTATAGGCTGCTTTTTATACTTTTCTTTGATCTTCTTAAATATCTGCTTAACGTTCACATCTTCATTAAGCTCAATCTTATTCTTCGAGATATGATAGCGGGGATATGTATTGCGAAGAGCTTTCACACTCTTGCCGAATTTTGCCAGGTGTGTCAGGAATAACGCTATTCCTATGAGTGCGTCCCTGCCATAATGAAGTTCAGGCACTATAATTCCCCCGTTGCCTTCACCGCCGATCACAGCCTTTGTTTCTTTCATCTTCTTCACCACATTTACCTCACCTACGGCACTCGGCGTATAGGTCCCTCCGTGCTTTTCAGTGATGTCTCTTAACGCTCGTGTAGAGGACATATTGGAAACAGTGTTTCCTTTCTTGTTCGAGAGTATATAGTCTGCAACTGCTACCAATGTATATTCTTCGCCGAACAAGCTGCCGTCTTCACAGACAAAACAAAGGCGGTCTACATCAGGGTCTACAGCAATGCCCATATGCGCATTGCCCTTCTCCACTGCCTTGCATAGCTCCCTGAGGTTCTCAGGCAGAGGTTCAGGATTATGCGCAAACCTACCAGTCACCTCTTCATTTATCACTATTACATCATTCACTCCAAGGGCTTTAAGCAATGCCGGCACTGCGATTGCGCCAGTAGAGTTCACTGGATCAACTACAATCTTGAAGTTTTTCTTCTTAATTGCCTTAATATCTACCAGAGGGTGCTTCAGTATTTCGTCTATATGTTTCTGTATGTACTCATCAGATGTTGTAACAGAGCCTAGCTTATTCACATCTGCAAATGTTATGTCCCCCTTCTCTGCAAAGTCAAGGATCCACTGCCCCTCGTCTGCGTCCAGAAATTCACCATCACTGTTGAGTAACTTCAATGCATTCCATTCCTTTGGGTTATGACTTGCTGTTAGTATGATGCCGCCGGCGGCCTTCTCCATTTTCACAGCCATTTCCACCGTTGGTGTAGTGCTTAATCCCAGGTCAAGTATATCAAAGCCAAGGCTCTGTAGAGACGCGATCACCAGATTACGGACCATCTCTCCGGATATCCTGCCATCTCTGCCAACTATTATTTTTTTATTTGATCCTTTGTTTGCAACCCAGGCGCCGTAGGCTGTAGTGAATTTTACAACGTCTATAGGAGTTAAAGAAGTTCCAGGCTTTCCCCCAATGGTGCCTCTTATGCCTGAAATCGATTTAATTAATGCCATGATTCTGGTTTCGGGTATTCCGAGTGCGAAGATAAGTGATTAATAAACCTTACAAATGTCAAATCAGCAAGATATTAGTCAAACCGGATGTACAGCATGCGTTCATCTAGCTGTTGATATGTGTGCAGTCCTTAAAGGGGAGAATGTGCTAAGACGCGGGAACAAACCATAACCTGGCGATAGAATCCGTAATATCGATCAGTTCTCTAAAAGAATCGGGTTTCGTGACAAAACAGTTTGCTCCGAGCTGGTAGGAAGTTTCCTTGTCTTTGTCGGAGGAAGATGTTGTGAGGACAATGATCGGGATAGCCTGAAGATCCTTATTTCCCTTTATTTCTTTCAGCACGTCCCTCCCGTCTTTACCAGGCATGTTAAGGTCCAGTAAGATGACCACGGGTCTTGGGCTTACTGGTCCTGAAGCCAGATGATCTATAAGCTGATCACCGCTCTTCATAAAAATATACTCCTGGTTATGTTTATTTTCGAGGAAGGCATCTCTTATTGACTCGCGATCGTCTGCGTCATCATCGACAATGTATACTGAATGCTTCTGGTTTGGCTTCATACCGGAATAATGATAGTAAATGTTGACCCCTGGTTAATAGTTCCATTTGCTGTTATTGTCCCTCCGTGGTTTTCTGCAATTTTCTTACAGATGGCCAAACCAATTCCTGTTCCCTCATACTCTGTCTTCCCGTGAAGACGTTGAAAGATAGTAAATATTTTATTAGCAAACTGATTATCAAATCCAATCCCGTTGTCCGTTACATCGAGGCGCAGATATCCTGATGCTTTTCCTAATCCAAACTTTTCGCCCTGCCTTTCCGTCAGGTACTGGTGGGTAACTTCTATCCTCGGTGCAACACCTTCCCTGGAAAACTTCAGCGAGTTGCTTATCAGGTTCTGAAATAGTTGCCTGAACTGCGAGGGGACTACGCGTACTGCCGGCAGTTCATCAGAAACGACCGTTGCCATCCGATCTTCTATCTTAAACTCCAATGTTTGCACTACCTCCTCGAGTATATCTTTTAAACTATGAACTTCGAACGCTTTATTCCCCGATATAACAGAGACAGACAACAGGTCGCTTATCATAGTTTGCATTCTTCTTGAAGATTCTATGATCTTATTGATGTACAATTTCCCATCTTCAGAAAGCTTGTCATATTGCGTTGTAATCAGTCGATCACTGAAGGTTGATATCTTTCTCAAAGGTTCTTTAAGATCATGAGAGGCGACATATGCATATTCTTCCAAACTAGCGTTCGATTGCTGAAGCTGCAGGTTCTTCTGATACAAGGAAAGCTCTGCTTCTTCCTGTTCTGTAATATCCACAGACACGTTTAGCAGGTGCTCAACCCTACCCTGGCTGTCCCTGTCAAAGATGGTACCATAGGTATGAAACCAGCGATAAGTCCCATTTTTGTGACGAACCCTGTACTTAAATTCTACCACCATTTCATTTTCACTCGGCTGCGGATTTGCGTTGGCCTCCTCAAGTGCTTTGGCATTTTTCTCCATAAGAGGACCAAGATCATCGGGGTGTATTAATCCCGTCACAAAGTCTACACCTTTGGCAAAAACCTCTTCCAGGTCATATCCCAATATGTTCTCCAATGCCTTGTTTATGTAGGTATATCGGCCTGTAACAATACTGTAGGAGCAGATTATAGACGGTGTAGTATTCGTGATTTTCTGAATAAACTCCCTGTTTGCCCAAAGTTGCTGCTCCGCTAACTGTTGTTTGGTAACATCCTGAGCTGTTCCAACCATCTGGTACGGCTGCCCGTTCCGGTCAAGTAGTACCTCTCCTCGCGATTGAACAATTTTTTCTGTACCGTTATCTAAGACAAGCCGGTGATAAAAATCGTAAGGTTCATTTGTCTTGAGTGAGTTCTGCAGCTTACTTAAAAGCAAATCTCGATCCTCAGCGTGAATATGTGCCAAATACCTGTCGAAGGTTATTTCCTCATCAAAGTCTTGAAAGCCAAAAATCCGGTATAGCTCCTCCGTCCAGGTTACTTTGCCAGTGGCTATATTCCATGTCCAGTTGCCTATATGCGAAAGTGCCTGCGCCTGTTTGTATAAGAAATCACTATGCTGGAGCCGCTCTATCAGGTTCTGCCGCTCAGTCACGTCCTGGCAGGTACCTACCATTTTTATTGCCTTGCCCTTGTCATCAAATGCAATCTCTGTTTTGCTGTGGACGATCTTCTTCGTCCCATCGCGGAGTTCCGCATTAAAATAGAAGTCACTCGGCTTCCCAGACTCCATTGACTCCTTTATCTGCAGTAGTCGGTTCTCTCTTTCATCGGGTGATATGAAAGAAAGATATTTGTCCAGGCTCACTTCTTCACTTTGTGGCTCCAACCCGTATATCCTATACATTTCATCACTCCACTTCACATTATCCTTTTCGATGTCCCATGACCAGTTACCAATATGCGTCCTCGCCTGGGCCTCCTTGTATAGCTCCTCACTTTCCTGCAGTTTCTCTATCAGCAGCTGCCTCTCTGTTACATCCTGCAGCGTGCCCAGCAGCTTGAAAGGTTTCCCCTCGTCTAACAATACTTCGCCCTTAGCATGCAGTATTTTTTCTGTACCGGTTTTTAGCACAATCCGGTAGTACATATCAAAGGGTTCGTGGGTCTCCATACATCTTCTGATCACCCCAGACACATTTGCTGCGTCGTCCGGATGATTGAAGGTGTAAAGCAAGTCATATGTAATTTCTGTCTCGGGTGGCAGGTCATAGATTCTAAAGAGCTCCTCCGACCAATTCAGCTTGTTTTGTACCAGATCCCAGGTCCAGTTGCCTAGTTTCGATAATGCCTGAGCTTGTTTATATAAATGTTCACTGCGCTGTAACCGCTGCACCATATGATGTTTCTCCGTCACATCCATAACAGTGCCTTTAAATGTATTTGCCACTCCTTTTTCGAAAGTAATCACCCCCCTCGACCAGATTATCCGCTCCTTACCCTCATTTGTCAGCAGCCGGTATTCACACTCATACTGGCCACTTCCGCCGAGTGCAGCTTCCATCGCCTCTGTCACTTTAGCTTTGTCACCTGGATGCACTTTCTTCATGAAATACTCCATGTCGCCGGTTTGGTCAAGATCGAGAATCTTCAGTAATTGTGGCGTGGCTTCAATTCTCTTGTTTATCAGATCCCATTCAAAGCTCCCAAGGTCTGCTATTTCCTGAGCTTCCAGCAGCTGGGCTTCCCTATGCTCCAGCAGTTGTGCCGACCTTTTCTCGTTATTGATATCCAGTATCATTCCCACAACCTCGATCACTTCTCCTGTGCCGCCTCTTTTAAACACAGAAGCATAATTTTTCATCCATCGGTATTGCCCTACGCTATTTCTCAGCCGGTATTCGAAGACGATAACCTGTTTATCTTCAGCATTAGCGAGTTCCTTCATCCCCTGCTGCAAATCCAGCAGGTCGTCCTGGTGTATCAATTCGGACAAAGATTTGCTCAACAGCTCTTGCCGGGAGTAACCCAGATACAGTTCAAGATTCTTGTTTACGTACAGTAGCCGTGACTCCTGGAGAGAGAACAAATAGCTAAGGCCAGGAGTCGTGTTTGTAATACTCTCAATAAAATGTGCATGCTCATTTACTCTGTCCCTCAGCAGGTCTATATATGTTTTGCTTGTCCTGGTGTCGCTTTCCAGATGATAGGTGTCAATCTCTCTTACTATTGAGATGATCTGCAACGGGTCCGATGTATAATGGGGGAGGAAGTTTAACAGCGCCTTCTTCCGTACATAACTCACCTGGGTGATATCCTCTGCTTCTATTTCATCCCGCCCTACGATGTCAAGTTTATCATTAACCCATTTTTCTATTGACGCATTCATGAGAGCTCTGAGCCTGTTCTCCTCAGCAGTAGTCAGAAACTCAGTATGGCTAGGAATAGAATACTCTATTATCTGCTCATCAGAAAGGGAGTTGAAGGCCCTCAACAGTGGAGTATCAAGCGCCCTCGCTGTGTTCAGCTGCTCTTTGATATAGTCGACAAGGTGATTCTCTCTTATGAATCGTGCATATCCCGGAAAGTGTTCGAATTGCAAACTATCCTGGGATTCCATACCAGGAGCCGGCTTCGCGATGGTTATTTCTTCCACTAGCTTCTCAATTAGTTAGTCAATAAAACTTGTCTGCAATGTTTCTGTCCGGAACTTCTAGCACTTCACCTTTCAGCCTGCAAATTCAAAAACCAGCCTGAGACAAATGCATCATCACACACATAAAAACCATGCCCAACATTCTGATTATCAGCATGAAGTAATTCTTCACAGATTGAGCCTGGTGAAGGACCTACTCACTCAAACTAAAATACACTAATAGGCCTGAAAATAAAAACGCCATGAATGAACATGGCGCTTTTTATTCTGTACTTACTAAAGTAGTTTTTAACTGGCAGGTTGCTGAAGCGCCTCCCTGATCCTCCGTTCTATTTCCTCCATCATTTCAGGATTGTCCTGAAGGAATTGTTTTACAGCATCCCTGCCCTGACCTATCTTGCTATCGCCATAGCTAAACCAGCTACCGCTCTTGTTCAAAATGCCCAATTCCACGCCCATATCAATGACCTCACCTACCTTGCTGATGCCTTCTCCGAAGATAATATCAAATTCCACCTGACGGAATGGAGGTGCAACTTTATTCTTCACCACCTTTACTCTTGTACGGTTACCGCTTGCAGTGTCGCCATCCTTTATCTGACTGATACGACGGATGTCGAGGCGTACAGAAGCGTAAAACTTCAGCGCATTACCACCGGTTGTAGTTTCGGGATTACCAAACATTACACCGATCTTCTCCCGCAACTGGTTAATGAATATACAGATGGTGTTCGTCCTGTTGATTGTTGCCGTAAGCTTGCGTAACGCCTGAGACATCAGACGCGCCTGCAGACCCATCTTGCTTTCTCCCATCTCGCCTTCCAGTTCCCCTTTTGGCACAAGAGCAGCTACTGAGTCAACTACCACTACATCTACTGCACCTGAAGAAATAAGCCGGTCTGCAATTTCAAGCCCTTGCTCACCATAGTCCGGCTGAGAAATGATCAGGTTATCTACATCTACACCCAGTTTCCGGGCATAGGCGGCATCAAAAGCATGTTCCGCATCTATGATTGCGCAAACACCTCCCAGCTTTTGCGCTTCAGCAATGGTATGTATTGCTATAGTTGTTTTACCAGAAGATTCCGGCCCATATATTTCAATCACGCGGCCCCGTGGCAGTCCACCCACACCAAGCGCGACATCCAGGCCCAATGAGCCTGTGCTCACCACTTCCATTTTCTCCTGTTGCTTATCCCCCAGCAACATAATAGATCCCTTTCCATAATCCTTCTCGATTTTATCGAGCGCCAGCTTTAAAACCTTCATTTTGTCGTCAACTGCTACTGCCATGGTACTTATTTTTTTGTATATGTGATTATTCGTTTTATTATGCTATCAAATATAGTCAGAATATTAGCCTGTAAATGAAAACCGTTTTCCACAATAGTGAATAAAAGCACACACCCTACCTCTCTGATATTCATTGAATGGTGAACCTCCCAGCCTCCTCATTCAACCGTATCACTAACAATAACAAAGATACGACATTGTTTCTGTCTATCCAAATCTTTCTCGTCCTTTTTTGGGAGGAATCCTGATCAATTTTCTAAAGGGTTAATACCAAAACCTGATACATTTCCTTTCCATCAAGTACTTCTTTCTTCCCAGAAGTGACTAAACCTTCTCATCGAAAAATAGCCTTTGAATGGTAAATTAGCGTGGGGTATTTTGTCGCCCCTGCCCATTTCAAATCGGCTACTGCAGCACCAGGAATTTTAAGATTTGCTCTGGAACGGGAGGACGAAAGAGTAATTTTCATTAATATGTTAGTAGTGAATATAGTACGAGCTATAGGACAGTTACAGCAAGCTGCAGCACAGGTGCAGGACACCTACAGTACTTCAACTCGCGGTATACTCCATACCAACTCCGTAGGTACTCCTATGCAACGAGCAAGTTGAAGGCATGCAGCAACGTTTTAATGGTCAAGGTGCTTTATCAGACTCCAATTGGCGAGTAGGATCAACAAAGTAACATCCAGACGTTTTGGACAATTTTTAAGAAACTTCACATCTGCACAAGTGCGCATTATCTTGTATTTTTCCTGCTGATAAAGGTTTGGGATGGCACAAAGAAAGACTGGGTTTCGATTTGGAAGGTTTCTGATAAAGACGGTTGTATACCTTTTTGTGGCTTCACTGCTATACCTGGTGTTATGCAGGTGGGTATTCCCTCCCATTACTATCACTCAGGCATGTGCACTACTCTCAGGTCATGGTCTGCAGCGCAACTATGTAGCTTGGGAGGAGATATCGCCGAACGTGAGGCTGGCTGCTATTGCCTCAGAGGATCAACTCTTCCCCACCCATAATGGCTTCGACTGGAAAGCCATAGAGAAAAGCATAGAAGGTGACAATGGCAAAGGGAAAAAGAAGAGAGCAAAAGGTGCCGCGGCCAGTACAATAAGCCAGCAGACTGCTAAAAACGTTTTTCTTTGGCAGGGCACGGGTTGGGGACGCTATGTTAGGAAGGCACCGGAGGGCTTCTATACTGCAGTTATTGAGCTAATATGGGGTAAACAGAGAATACTGGAGGTGTACCTAAATGTCATAGAAATGGGCCCTGGCATCTTCGGTATCGAGGCAGCCTCAAATGCCTACTTCAATAAATCGGCTAAAGACCTGACGCGCAAGGAAGCTGCAATGATCATTGCCTGTTTGCCCAATCCCAAGCGATTTACGGTGAAGCCAGTAAGTGCGCGCGTGAGATGGCGCACTCCGGGCATTACACGACAGATGCGCCTGATTGAGGGGGACCCTGCGGTAAAGGCACTTATACATTGATAAGGCTATCGGTAGCATGTGCAGAATATATGGCATAATATTTTTCGCCTTACTTTAAACGATTCAGATGCTTCCATTTACCAAAGTTGTTTCAGTTTTTTCAGTAGCCATCCTGCTTAGCTCTTGCGGCTCCAATCAGGGAGAAGATACTGGCCACAGGACACCCATAGACTCCACCATTCAACATGGAACAGCCCCGGCGACGTATGGTGGTGACAACCCGGCAAACTACCAGGATACCACCCTTCCAAACTCCACTGACACCGGGACCACAGCTGAAAGCAGCTCAGACAACCTTCAGTCGCCAAATAACTAAGCAAAACTTACTGATATGAAAACCATTAAAATAGCACTGCTCTTCGCTTCCTTGGGCTTGTTAGCTGCATGCGGCGATATGGCAAACAACGTGAATGAAGACCATAGCCACTACACTGACAGCTCTGGTGTTAACCCCGACGATGCAGGCAATCCTAATGCGTCCGATGCGCCCATGCGAAATGCGTACGATACGGACTCTACAACCAACACCAGTGGCCCTGACAATGCGGCACCCAAAAGCACTTCTCAGGACTCAACTGTGAGTACCCAGCCAAGAAGGTAATCAAACCAGTATATACCTAGAGAACCCCTGCCCAGGATGTATTCATCCTCAGACAGGGGTTCATCATTATGAATCCTTAGATTGATATCAGGAATATCTGCGCCTATTGCGTAGTCTCATTTCCTTTTCAAGGTTTACGCCCTTTATCATGCCGTACATCAGAAATGCAAGAACGAAAATAACTGCAAGCGCTCCAATGAAGTTGAGCAGCGTGATAGTGATGGTTGAGTACTCCATACTAAGTGTATTGTCAGATGTTTATAACAGGTATATGCAAATCATATACCACCACCACTGCTACTTACATAAAAAAATAAAATAGGTAAAAACACTGCTCAGTACCAACACATTAACAGTTGTTCAGGTCAGAGTGGCTTCCGCATTGCAGAATAGCTAGAGATTCGATTTTCACAGAATGGGGCGCAATAACAGGGGCACATCCACACCAGATACACGCAAAAAACAAAACCGCCCCGTTCGGGGCGGCTCCTGTATTTATCACTGCTATGGTCCGTTAGTGTGTGACAACAAACTGCTGGGTCTGTTGCCCTTCGCTGCTGCTGATCTTCAGGAAGTAATTGCCAGACGCCAGGTCACCTACAGGTATTGCCTGTTGCACCTTTCTTTCTTTCCCGTTCATCTGCTTGAGTATCTTTCCCTGAGAATCAAAAACAGTGATATTATAGCCGTCAGCATTTGGCAGATCGGCACGTAGGTTTAATGTCTGGGTTGCGGGAAGAGGATAAAGCTCGAGGTTCATATCTACTCCTGCCAATGACTTAGCTGATGCCGGGGTGTAAGAATCATAGTAATATCTGTAAAGGAAATCTTCAGATGTCAATACCCAGGTGTTAGTTGCCAGCTCGAAAGTTTCAGAAAAGTAGGTAAGGGGCTGACCGTAAGAATTGTACGTCCACTGAAGGCGGCTGCCGTTTACGAAGGTGTTAGTGCTTTCATCCCAGTATTTCCTTACGTCCATCAGCTTGTTGTGATTGCTATCATAGGTTAGGGAGTTTTGAGCTTTGATCTCCCAGCTATTGTTGATCCAATTATACTCCATCACCATCACCAGATCGGGTCCGTTGTAGGTGTACTCGTACTTCTTAAAGTTCACCCAGCCATTATCATAGTCCTGAACAATGTAGCTAATCATTTGGTTGGCTACATTGTAAGCAAACAAATGCTTTTTATCGAGCCTCCATGGTTGAAACATAGGAGCCACTTGGTCCTCGCGTTCAGTAATATTGTTTGCAGCATCATATTCAAAGTCCATCTTGTAGGCTGTGGAATGCATGCCGGCGACTCTGCCCATTGGGTCGTATATGTTGTCATACTCCACATGATCCAACCAATTGCCGTTGTGATGTATCTGAAACATTGTATACTCCAGCTTCGTTTGGTCATTGTTATATGTATACAAGTATCTCGCAGAGTCCTTCCACTCATCAGTGCTAACCCGCCAAGTCTCACATGTGTATTTCATCACCTTGTTAGTTGGGCTGAATATCTGCTTTCTGCGAAACTGGTTTCTGTACCCTGCCAAAGAAGGATTGTACAGGTAAGTCCAGCTTTCATCAAAGCTGACGAAATTGTCGTTGAGGTCATCGTCACTTAGCTCCCCACCCCTGCCAAAGGAATAGGAATAGGTAGTGCTGTCTACCGGCACCATACCAAATCCGCTATATTCAAGGTAAGTAACGCCTGTAATACGAGAGTATTGAGAGCCGGGGCTTTGTCCTGCACCACCGGAACTGCCAGATCCATAATGAGGAAAAATATTTGGTACGCTTACCCCCGTGGTTTTTCCACCAGCCTGAGATGATATGACGAGAGCAGCAATTAAGAGTGAGTATATGTTTTTCATATTAGTTATTTAAGGTTAACTAATCCTTCTGCACACTATAAATCTATGATGTTTTTTTCATTATACGAAGACATGACAGGTATTTGACTATCGCATGACAGGAAAATGACACAGGTTCGCAAGTAATACCTTATGCAAACCCTTGCTAAACATTAGTTAAGCAGATATAAAGCTGTAGTTAAGGCTCCCAATTCCTTTTTTGAGCCAGCTCCTCCATCTCATATTTGCAGTACCTAATAAACCCTGCATGGATTTCACAACATCCGCTCTTTTCAAGAACATTATCTATCTCAGTTTACTGTCATGCATCATCATGGCTGTCAACTACTAAACCCTGTCCTATGAAACGAAAGCTAAACTTCCTGATAACTGTCGTCTTGCTGCACACCTACCTTGCCGTTGGAATTGCTATGGCAGTGCTGCACATCAAGGTTCACAAAAGGACGTTCAAGAAAATACCCGATCTCAAAGTCGGAAAACCGCAGCCGTCAGTGGAGTAGTTTGATGATTACCATTATGTCAGTTTTTCTGAATTATGGCAAAAGGTAGTGGTTTACCAGTAAAAGTAGATAGTATGGATCATTTAAGATTTGCCGTAGCCATTATGCTACCTGGCGCAACAGCTTCAGATGTTGCAAGATCTGCTATTTTTCATAATGTTCATATTATAGACAAGGAGCCTTTTGACACCTTGGCAGATTACGGCAGCTATCCCTATACGGAACCTTTGGCGAATGGTGCACAGGTATTCGCACTATTTATTACTCCAACGGATTCATACCTGATTGACGATGGAGCTTCCCTGGAAAATGTGCTGATGACTCTGCGTGACATCTGATCACATCAAGCTCCGTCAGACACTTATGAGGTATGGTATTTTTAATCCTTTGAGTCATTAGAAATATCACCTTGGCTGAACGATTAAAGATCTGGGAAGTTATTATCATTGGTGCCGGACCAGCTGGCACCAGTGCTGCTATGGTCTTAGCCCGGAGTCGTCGGAGAGTACTTGTGATAGATGCCGGCAATCAGCGTAACCTCAAATCACACGGCCTGCACAACTTCATTACACGCGATGGCATCTTGCCCCCCGATTTTCTAAATCTTGCGTACGAACAACTAAGGAACTATATGATCACCTTCCACCATGGAACGGTGAACACCATTGAAAAGGAAGAGGCCATTGGTTTTAAGGTTGTGGACGATCAGGGCAAAGTCAACTATTGTAAAAAGCTGCTACTGGCAACGGGCGTCAAGGATAATATTCCAGAAGTGCCTGGTATGAAAGAGCTTTGGGGCTGCGCTGTATTCCATTGTCCATTCTGTGATGGCTACGAATGCAAGGAAAGTCATATCGGCCTATATGCTCAAAAGCATAATGGCTATGGAATGGCTCTGGCACTCCGCTCCCTCAGTAAAAAAGTAACTTTATTTACAGACGGTGCGTTCTACCTAAAGTCACCACAGCGGACACAACTCAGGGAAAGAAATATAGAGGTGGTAACCCGCCGGTTGTCGCACCTGAACCATAGCGGTGGGAAACTCCATTCAGTGGTGCTGGTGAACGGAGAGGAAATACCCTGTGATTATATTTTTACTCATCATGGCCTGCAGGTAAAGCGCCAGCTACTAGATCAGATAGGCTGCAACTGCACTGCTAAGGGCGCTGCAATAACTAACCGCAGGCAGCAAACAAACGTAAAAGGAGTATATGTTGCAGGCGATGCCTCAATAGACATGCATTTTGTAGTAGTAGCCGCTGCAGAGGGTGTTAAGGCTGCTGTTGCCATTCACAATGACCTCCTACAGGAAGATAACAAAGAGGCTATGAAGGTAAAAGACCTATAAAAGCTAGCACTTCCTTTTTAGCTTTACTTCCTAAGCGCCTTAAATGCGCATCATCAAACGCACCGTTTGGTTACTGTCATTTGTAAGCCTTATGACCGATGTTGCCAGTGAAATGCTGGACCCTATCATGTCAGTCTAACTGGTATACTGTGGTTGTCATTTTATTCCATGATTGCAATCGTGGAATTCCAGCTGCAGATCCGACGTGATTATCTCACGGCAGAAGTACGGCTTAGGACACTACCGGATATGTGATTATTTTTTGCATGCTTTATGGATTAGCAGATAATATATTTGCTATGGGCTAGTAAACCAATAGATTATAATTATCTTTGCAAGCCAAATTCAATCCAGACAGTGAGACCCGTTTATATTACTCGTCTTTCGAAATATTTACCCAACGATCCTGTAACGAATGACGAGATGGAGAGTGTTCTTGGAATGGTTAACGCAAGGCCATCAAAAGCCCGGGGGCTTGTTTTGCGCAACAATGGGATAAAATCCCGCTATTACGCCTTCCGTGATGGCAAACCTACTCATACTAATGCTGAATTGGCAGCAAACGCTATAAGAGCGCTTTTCGACGAAAGCACCCCTATTGAAAGGCTTGAGGTACTAACTGCCGGAACTACCTCTCCGGAACAAATACTGCCTTCTCACGCGGCTATGGTTCATGGAGAATTGGGTATTCATCCAGTTGAGATCATTTCTGCAACCGGGGCTTGCTGCTCCAGCATTCAGGCCATGAAATACGCCTATATGGCGGTAGGTAGCGGACAGGCAGAAGTAGCGGTAAGTGTTGGCTCTGAAAGACTGTCTTCCTGGATGCATGCTTCCAGGTTCGAACCCGAAGCTGAAAACCTCAAGAGACTTGAAGAGAATCCATTTATCGCTTTTGAAAAGGACTTTCTACGGTGGATGCTGAGTGACGGTGCTGCCGCTGCACTGATGCAGGGTGAGCCAAATGGCGAAGGGATTTCACTTCGGATAGAATGGCTGGAAACCACTTCTTTCGCGAATGAGCTTGAAACGTGTATGTACGCTGGCGCAGTGAAGAACGAGGACAAATCCCTTACCGGCTGGAACGACCTTGATATAGAAGACTGGACAAATAAGAGTGTTTTTTCCCTAAAGCAAGACACTCGATTACTCGGGGAGAATATCGTACCTAAAGGTGGCGTCTTCTTAAAAAAGCTGATGGATAAACACAACCTCTCCGGAGACATGGTAGATTACTACCTTCCTCACATGTCCAGCGAGTTTTTCAAGAATCAGATAAAGCAATACCACACAACCTTCGGGATGGATATTCCTGAAGAAAAGTGGTTCTATAATCTACCACGCGTCGGTAACGTCGGCAGCGCCTCTCCATTCCTTATGCTGGAAGAGCTCTTCCATAGCGGCCGTTTGAAGAAGGGTGAAAGGATACTAGTTATGGTGCCTGAAAGTGCTCGTTTTTCTTACGCTTATATCTATCTTACAGTCGTTTAACCAAACGACCTATGAAGAATATCCTTGTACTCTACTATACGCAGAGTGGCCAGCTACGTGACATATTAGAGCACCTGGTTAAGGATATTAAGAATCAGGCATCAATAGATTTCGTTGAAGTTGAACCAGTAACGCCGTTCCCATGGCCATGGAATGCATACGAGTTTTTCGATGCCATGCCCGAGACCGTCCAGCGGATCGGCAGGGAGATAAAGACTCTACCTGTTTCAGTACATCAAAAGCAATACGACCTGGTCATCCTGGGCTATCAGCCCTGGTTTCTTAATCCCTCCCAGCCTATCACAGGATTTCTGCACAGTGATGAAGTTTCGATATTGGCTGGCAAGCCTGTCATAACTGTTGTGGGCTCCAGGAATATGTGGTTAAATAGTCAGGAACAGATCAAGCAGGATCTGATAAAGCTAAATGCAACCCTGGTAGGCAATATTGTCCTTATTGACAAGCAGCCAAACTTGATCTCTACGCTGACAGTAGTGCGATGGGCATTTAAGGGGCAAAAAGAAGCAAGTGGATGGTTACCTGCTGCTGGCGTTCAGGATGATGACATCAGGGCAACTTCCAGGTTCGGACCTGTCATCCTGAAGCATCTTTCAGCCAATACATTACAGCAACTGCAGCCAGAGCTGCTTTCCCTTGGTGCCATTTCACTTGACCCGGGTCTTGTCCTCCTCGAGCAACGAGGAATAAAGAATTTTCGGTATTGGTCAAAATTCATACGCGAAAAAGGAGGGCCGGGCGACCCCAACAGGAAGTCTCGGGTCAAGCTGTTTCAGCGGCTGCTGTTCGTGGGCATCTTTATTCTGTCACCCCTTTCTTCCCTGACGGCATTCATTAAGCTCCAGCTAAAGAAGAAAAGTTTATTGAAGGACGTGGACTACTTTAAGAGCGTCCAGTATGAAAAAGGGAGAATATAGTTATCCTCCCATTCTTCCTTGCCGTATGTATTATTTTTGAGCTACTGATGCGATACTATTCTCCATAAAAGGCAACTTTCTCCAGTCCTTCACTGCTTTTCACACCTCGATACATGCCTGCTGAGTTAAAGCAGAACTCATGCTTGCCGTGTTTGTCCACCGCTATTAGTCCACCTTCCCCGCCAAATCTCTTTAGCTTGTTCTTCACCACCTCTTCACACGCTTCATGTAGCGACATTCCCTTGTACTCCATAAGGCAGGATACATCATAAGCAACAACGGCCCTTAAAAAGTATTCTCCGTGGCCGGTACAGGATATCGCACAGGTTTCATTATTTGCGTAGGTTCCTGACCCCACAACCGGGCTATCCCCTATCCTTCCAAATCGCTTGTTGGTCATTCCTCCGGTGGACGTTCCGGCGGCGAGATTCCCATGTTCATCACAAGCTACAGCACCTACAGTTCCAAACTTATGGTCAGGATTATGGGCTACTCCTTTCAAATTATCGTCTTTATGGTCTAGCTGATAGAAATCACTATCCCGTATAGCGATCCACTGGTCATAGCGCTCTTTATTGAAGAAATATTCATCCGGTGCAAACTCAAGACCTTGATTCAACGCGAACTCACCAGCTCCCTTACCGCTCAGGAACACGTGCCCAGAATACAACATCACCCCCTGGGCCAGCTTTATCGGGTTCTTTATGTTTCTGACTCCTGCAACTGCACCAGCGCTAAGGTCTCTGCCGTCCATAATGGCAGCATCCATTTCATGCAGACCCTTCTTGGTGAATACCGATCCACGGCCTGCATTATACAGCGGATCATCCTCCAGCACCATAATGGCTGCTATTACTGCATCCACTGAAGATCCCCCATTCCTAAGTATATCGTACCCAGTGTTCAGTGCTCCTTGCAAACTTGCAGTATATCTTTCTTCCAGTTCTTTGTTCATCATAGAGGGAGTTATGTTTCCTGCACCTCCATGTATTGCCAATGTTACGGCCATGCTTTTATCTTCTTAGTTGATTTATTTATATTAAGTATGCTGCTTCTATCTCACCGTTCTCACATACTACCTCTATGTGGTCCTGAATGGTTGTTGCCACAGAATGCCCTACTATGTCAGCGCTTACGGGAAATGACTTATGCTTACGGTCCACCAGCACAGCTAAAAGAATTCTCTTAGGCTCATAGTCCATAGTCGCTTTAAGACCATAGAGCAGAGTCTTACCGCTATTTGCCACATCGTCCACCAACACAATAGCTTTCCCATTCAGGTCTTTGTCTAATGTTATAGGCTGTGCCAGCGGTTCCTTCTTATTTAGTGTTATGGTCAACAGTTCCACGTTCAGGCCACTAATATCTTTCAGTCTCTTTGCAAGCTCCCAGGCTACGGCTGCACCACTTCCTTCAATGCCTATGATAATTACCTCTTCTTCCTTAGTGTTATGCTCCCAAATCTCATAGGCCATTCTCTGCAGCTTCCTGCCTATCCGCTCTTTGTCCAGTATCAATATCCTTTGTTGCATATGCAAGTTTTAGTTTGATCTTATTGCCACCACCGGGTTCAACCTGGCCGCTGATCTTGCGGGAACGTATCCCGCAACTACGCCTACTAAAGCTGAAATACTCACGCCTATAAAAAAGTTTTTTACCGACAGCGTAATCGGGAAATCAAATCCATAGGTCATCAGCAGGCTCAATAACAGCACTATCACAATACCTATCATCCCTCCTGTAATGCACAAGGTTATGGCCTCTATCAAAAACTCCATAAGTATGCTGCCCTGGTGCGCACCGATGGCTTTCTTTAGCCCAATGATCTTGGTTCGTTCCTTTACCGTCACAAACATAATATTAGCTATGCCAAATCCACCAACCAGAAGCGAAAATCCGGCAATTACCCAACCTACCACGTTTATTGTTCCAAACAAGATATCCAGTCGCTCAGTCACCTGGCTCAACTGATTAATGGAGAAATTGTTCGCCTCCCCCGGTCGCACCTTTCTCTCCCGTCTCAAGGCACCCTCCACTTCATATTTAAGTTCTTCAAGGTTCTTATTCGGTCCAGCCTTTACCACAAGGAATGGGTCATAATTCAAAGATTGAACGTCTACCATGCTGGTGGCACTATAGTATGGTATCACTATGGAATGGTCGAAGTCAAAGCCCGCCATATTCTTGCCCACCTTCTTCATTACTCCGGCAATGGCAAATCTCCGGCCTTTCACCGTTGCGTACTCGCCAATAGGATCTACACTACCAAACAGCTCATTCTTCACTTCAGCTCCTATCACACCTACTCCTGTCCCCCCAGCAATCTCCGCCAGGCTGAGGTATCTGCCTTCCTGTATCTCTATGTTCTGCACTTTGTCAAAGTCTTCCATCACCGCATATGCGTCTATTCCCTCCAGTTCCTGGGCGCCATGTTTTATCGAGAGTCCCTTTATCGGCAGGCACAGGGTGACTAACTCGGCGCCAGGTACGTTCTCTTGTACTGCTTTCAGCTCACGGGCAGTCATGCTCGGTCTTCTAAAGAATTCCCACCACTTGTACTCTCCTCCTTCATCCATCCACGGCCATCTGTTTATGTACAAGACATCGCTGCCAAGAGTAGCCATTTCATTCTTTATGTTGTTCTTCATGCTGTCCAGCACAGTAAGAACAGCGATGATGCAGAATATCCCTATTGTTATTCCCAACAGTGAAAGGAAGGTACGCAGCTTGTTCACCCTCAGCTCTTGCAGCGCCTGGCTTATGCTTGTAACAATGATCTGCCTCGTGTGGGTCATCTGACCACCAAAATTAATTCTTGTTTTTATGTTTCCCGGCCATTATTTACAGTGCCCCTCCCCCACCACCGTTCTTTTCTTCAAATTATTTCCGGATGAGGTACTTTTGACAATCAATCCCAGACTCGCTTGCGCTACACTTTACGGTTCCTTCTGAAAAACAAGGTCCTTAATTACCCAAACTTCCGTAAGTACCTAACACTGCGATTCACGCTCATCCTTTCGCTGAATATGCAAATGACTATTATCAGTTATATGCTGTACCAGCTTACCCGCGATGAGCTTTCTCTCGGCTTGCTGGGCCTTGCGGAGGTGATCCCGGCCGTAGGTCTTTCCTTCATTTCAGGTCATTTTGTCGATCAGAAAGAGAAGAAAGGTTTGCTTGTCACTTGTGTCGCTGGCTACCTTTTCCTTGCAGCTTCATTCTTCACGCTCTCTCTCCCAGCGGTACAATCTTCCCTGGGCATCAGTGCTGTCACATGGCTTATTTATCTTGGTGTGTTCATTGGAGGTGCTTTGCGTGCTTTCCTCAGTCCTTCTAATTTCTCGCTTCTTGGCCTTGTTGTGCCTCGCCGGCTCTATGCAAATGCCACCACATGGAGCAGCACCGCCTGGCAGTGTGGCGCTGTTGTGGGTCCGCTAATCGGCGGTAGTCTTATAGCCATTAGCGGATTCAGCGTCAGCCTCGTTGCAGTATTCCTCATCCAGATCATTTCGCTCACAGCCATCCTTTTAGTACCGCGCCAACCAATTCTTAAGAAGGAAAAGGAGCCTATTCTTAAAAGTCTGGGCGAAGGTCTCCGTTTCGTGTTCAGTTCTCAGGTTATCCTGGCAGCGCTAGCGCTGGACATGTTTGCAGTGCTCTTTGGCGGCGCCATTGCTCTTCTCCCTGTCTTTGCTGATGACATTCTTAAGGTGGGTGAGGTCGGCTATGGCTGGCTTCGCGCGGCTCCGGGTATAGGCTCCGTCATCACGCTCTTGATCCTTTCGCTGGTTCCGCTTAAGTCAAATCCCGGAATGAAGCTCCTGTTTAGTATCGGAGCTTTCGGTGTCACCACTATCGTCTTTGGCCTCTCCACCAGTTTCGTTCTATCCTTTGTCATGTTGGTCCTTGGTGGCTTGTTTGATGCTATAAGTGTTGTCATTCGTGGCACTATCCTCCAGCTCTACACTCCTGACAGTATGCGCGGCCGGGTGGCAGCAGTCAATACTATGTTCATCAGTTCGTCAAATGAGTTGGGCGCGCTGGAGAGTGGGGTCACTGCACGAATTATGGGAACAGTCCCTGCCGTTATTTTTGGTGGTGTAATGACACTTGTTGTCGTAGGGGTCACTTATGTAAAGGCACCTATATTAAAGGTGCTCAAACTAGACCCTACTTCCCCGGATAAAACATAAATACCACGGCACCCATCAGCAGCAGCATCGCTACCAGGTAGTTCCATTTAAGTGGCTCATGCAATATCAACACGGCAAATACGCAAAAGACAACGAGAGATATTACTTCCTGAATCGTCTTTAGTTGAAATGGACTAAACCCTTCTTTCAGCCCGAATCTGTTATTGGCTGGCACCATAAACAGGTATTCAAAGAATGCAATTCCCCAGCTAATTAATACTAGTTTAAATAATGGCATGTCTGTAGTATCCTTCTTTAAATGCCCATACCAGGCATAGGTCATGAAGCAGTTAGAAATAAGAAGACATATAATAGTTTTCATGCAGACCTTCCGGTTACAAGGGTAAAGTTATCTCGTGACGGCATATCTTTTATACCTTTTTCAGGAACAAAACTGAAGCGCTATGAGAGGCACTAATAAGAATGAAAAACAAAAAGACACCAAAGGTCAGAAACAGAGTGTAAAAGCCGGTTCAGCAAGTGAGGAGTTTGACAGCCTTGCCAGGGAAGCTGAAAAGGAACGTTCCAAAAAGCCCGGCAGCCAAAGCAACTCTTCTGTTAAGCAGAACAACAATGGCCGCGGAGGTGGCAAATAACACAAAGGCCCATTCTTTCGAATGGGCCTCTTAATGTGATTCCTTTATAATTATTTTCCAGCTAGGCTCGCTTTGTACTTCGCAGCCTGTTCATTTGTCAGTTGTTGGAACACCATGTTGATGCGGTTTGCGTCGATTTCCTTCAGCAGGGCATCTTTGTTTTGCTGATCTCCATTTTGCACCATCTCAGTCCTTTTCGATAAGGACAGGTTCAGGTCATAAATCTTTGCCTTCTGGTCGTCAGATAGTCCCACTATCTTGTCGATCGCTTCAGTTTGTTGCTTAGCAAGCGACTCATGCTGCTGCGCTTCCACCTTCATTGTAATCGGCACAGATACTGAACTTGACGTCGTTCCCTGGTTCTGTGCATTAACCGTAGTGTACATCCCCAGAAAGAGGGCTATCGATAAAGCTAGTTTTTTCATTGTTCAATAAATTAATAATAGTTGCAGATAATGTTCTCCTGCTTTAAATATACTCTAAAATAAAGTATTTATAGTAAATTTCAAAAACCAACTCTCCTTCGAAAAGGTCTAGGCCCTTGCTTCAGCTATTCCATTTCCCACATTTCTCATCACCACCACTCCATCAAATACGTCTATCAACACTGGCTTTGCCTTGTCTATCTCACCACCTATTATCTTCTTACTCAGCAGGTTAATGATATCTTTCTGAATCACTCTCTTAAGTGGCCTTGCTCCATACTGCGGGTCAAATCCCTTCTGACTCAAGTAGTCAAGGGCGTAGTCTGTAAACTGTAGATTAATACCCTGTGCTGCCACTTGCTTTTGCAGGTTTTCCAGTTGTATTTTGATGATCCCTTTTATCTCTTTCCGAAGTAGTGGGTGGAACATTATCACGTCATCTACCCGGTTCAGGAATTCCGGCCGCAGCGTTTGCCTCAGCAGGTCCATTACTTGTTCCCTGGTAGCATCTACTACCATGTCTACATCCTTATCGTCCAGTTCAGCAAAGTTCTCTTGTATTATATGACTTCCCATATTAGAGGTCATAATGATGATCGTGTTCTTGAAGTTCACTACCCTGCCTTTGTTGTCGGTCAGTCTTCCATCGTCCAATACCTGTAGCAACACGTTAAAAGTATCCGGGTGTGCCTTCTCTATCTCGTCTAATAGTATCACAGAATAGGGCTTCCTCCTCACTGCCTCTGTCAGCTGTCCGCCTTCTTCGTACCCTACATATCCCGGAGGTGCACCTACCAGCCTGCTCACGCTGTGCTTCTCCTGGTATTCACTCATATCTATCCGGGTTATCATGCTTTCATCGTCAAAGAGCACTTCAGCCAGCGCTTTGGCAAGTTCTGTCTTACCCACTCCCGTCGTCCCCAGGAATATGAATGATCCTATAGGCCTTCTCGGGTCTTGCAGCCCGGCACGGCCTCTCCGTATGGCATCAGCCACTGCGACTATTGCTTCCTCCTGGCCTATCACGCGCTTATGTAATTCGTCTTCCAGGTTCAGCAGCTTGTCCCGCTCACTCTGCAGCATCCTCTGCACAGGTATGCCTGTGGCCTTCGCTACATTCTCCGCTATATCTTCAGCATCCACTTCCTCCTTCAGCAGGCGCTTGTGCTGACTATCCATCTCATCCAATTGGGCGGATAGACCCTTCACCGTCTCTTCCTCTTCTTTGATCTTCCCGTACCTGATCTCCGCCACCTTGCCGTAGTCTCCCTCTCGTTCAGCCTTCTCAGCTTCCTGCTTGTAATGCTCTATGTTATTCTTCGCCTTGTTGATCTTATCTACAAGTTCCTTCTCTTCCAGCCATTTCGCCTTCAGGGTGTCTTTCTCTACATTCAGCAGCGATATATCCTGGCTTAGCTGTTTCAGCTTATCATCATCGTTCTCTCTCTTTATCGCCTCGCGTTCTATCTCCAGTTGCCTGATCCTTCTTTCCAGTTCATCCAGTTCCTCAGGCATGGAGTTCAGCTCTAGCTTCAGCTTGGCTGCACTCTCATCTATCAGGTCAATAGCCTTGTCAGGAAGGAATCGATCAGTAACATAGCGGTGTGAAAGTTCTACTGCTGCTATTATCGCCTCATCCTTTATCCTCACCTGGTGGTGGTTCTCATACCTGTCCTTCAGTCCACGGAGGATGGATATCGCATCCTCCGGCGATGGTTCATCCACCAGCACCTTCTGAAATCTTCTCTCCAGTGCCTTATCTTTCTCGAAGTACTTCTGGTATTCATTCAGTGTCGTAGCGCCTATAGCTCGCAATTCACCTCTAGCCAGTGCAGGCTTCAATATGTTGGCCGCGTCCATCGCTCCTTCCATAGCACCCGCACCTATCAGGGTGTGTATCTCATCAATAAACAGTATGATCTCTCCGTTACTCTCTGTCACTTCTTTCACCACGCCTTTCAGTCGCTCCTCAAATTCCCCTCTGTACTTCGCCCCTGCCATCAGCGAACCCATGTCCAGCCCGTAAATTATCTTGCTCTTCAGGTTGTCAGGGACGTCACCGTTTATGATCCTGTGTGCCAGTCCCTCCACTATTGCTGTCTTACCCACGCCTGGTTCCCCTACCAGTATAGGGTTGTTCTTCGATCTTCTGGAGAGTATGTGCAATGTCCTTCTTATCTCTTCATCCCTGCCTATTACCGGGTCCAGCTTTCCATTGCTGGCCATCTCATTCAGGTTCTTACCATATCGCTGTAGGGCGTGGTATTGCTGCTCAGTCGTCTGGCTGCCCACAGTGCTCCCTTTCCTCAGTTCTTTGATAGCAGCCACCAGTCCTTTCTCCGTCAGCCCCGCATCTTTCAATATTTTTCCGGCATCATCATTCACCTTCACTATACCAATCAATATATGTTCAGGGGTAATGAACTCATCACCAAATTCCTTCAGTGCAGCTCCGGCGCGTAGTATCACGTTATTACCCTCTCTGCTTATGTTCTGTGCAGGCTCCCCTCCCTGCAGCTTAGGCAGTTTGTTCAGTAGCTCATCCAGCTTCTTCTCTACAAAGCCAATGTTTACATTATTCTTTTTAAGTAGGTATTGAATAGGCCCTTCATTGTCGTCCAGCAATGCTCTTAGCAGGTGTGCCGTTTCTATGTTAGGGTTCTCGTTGTTAAAGGCCAGCTGCTGCGCATGCTGCAACAGTTCTTGTGCTTTTATCGTTAGGTTATTCAGGTTCATATTTATTATGTATTTTAAGCCAACCCTCATCCGCAGATCCTTGTATTTGCTCCTGGATTCCGGTCTGTTTCGGTTCGCTTTCTACCTATGTTCAATTATCAAACCAATACTTCCATCCCGCAATTATGACTGTGTTTCCGACTTTATAGTGACATAAAGACTCATGTATATATTAGTTCCTGAATTTCTTTCAGGTGATGCCTCCCTTCAGTGACTATTTGACTTATCACTCGTTCAAATTAAAGAAATCGCCCAAGCACCTGGGATATCCTGCCTTTATACTACCCTTTGACTACCTTTTGACTGCCTTTACCTGGCCTATACTCACCTTTTTACAAAACGTTTGTATCGACTCTGTACCGACTCCGTACCGAATCTGCTCCGAATCTGCTCCGGAGGTGTAACACCATTTCAAGCTTCAGCAAAGCTGACCTGCAGACACTACTTCTAGTCATCTACTAATCGTTCGTTAACCGGTTGCAATTCGCTCGTTAAGCCCATTTGTTTTGTTGCACGCACTCTCCCACGGCTGCATCTTTACATCATCAAACAGCAATACACCACCTGTTCTGATCAAACAAAGTCTCCATTCTCTCCTTATATAAGATAGGGCCCTTTCCAGGGCTCTTTTCGTTTTACCCTTCCTTGCCATTTTACCGCTATATTAGCGCTACGTCCTTATGATCATCAAAGACTTCCTTAGCACCACTTCTGCGCTCATCAGGGGCTCATTTCGCGTCCTGCTAGCCAATGAGCCACTGCGTATGGCGGGTGCCACTGCCTTCTTCAGCACCTTTGCCCTCCCACCCATGCTCATCATTATAGTCCGTGTCCTTGGTTTGGTTATAGATCGTCGTGCACTCGGCAGGGGTATCATGGAGAAGCTGGCTAACACTGTTGGCGAGGAGGGCTCAGGTCAGGTACTTGCCAGCGTGCGTGGATTCCGTAACCTCCAGCAGAGCGGCTGGGTCAGTCTCTTCATTTTTATTTTCTTTCTCTTTGTTGCCACCACGCTGTTCATAGTCATCCAAAGTTCACTCAATCAGATCTGGCAGCTCAAAAAGGGACAATCCAAACGTATAAGGG
>Ga0196970_1000679_pt1 | contig 34573 bp, 27 predicted proteins | sample S1v_513CmetaG_FD_148672 | JGI IMG/M metagenome (GOLD analysis project Ga0196970, IMG submission 148672) | Soil microbial communities from Anza Borrego desert, Southern California, United States - S1+v_5-13C | ecosystem: Environmental > Terrestrial > Soil > Desert | place: USA: California... | reverse complement strand
GCGAGAAGTACGCCGCGGCGAGCAGGACCATGGCCGCCAGCGTCAGCGTACGGAACACCAGGACACGCCGGCCCTGGATGCCGGCGTCGGCCGCGGCGGAAGCCTGAAGGGTGGTGGTGCTCATGGTAGAATCCTTCTGGAGAAGCGAAGAGCCGCTCCCCACCGGTGGGTTTCGGCCAGGAAGTTCCGGTGGGGAGGTTCCGCCCAATCCGATTACTGGAAGTCGGGATTCTTCCAGCCCTTCGGGCCGAGCAGCTTGGCGTCGGGCTTCAGGCGGGAGACGTAGTCGAGCACCGCCACCGTGTCCTTGTCGGTGAAGTTCTTGATCTGCTCGACCATATCGGGGTTGGCGTTGCGGCGCTTGCCTTCCTTGATCCACTGGTACTGGCGGACCAGGTACTCGTAGTGCTGGCCCTGGATGCGCGGGTAGTACTTCTCGGCCTCGCCCTCGCCGTTCTGGCCGTGGCAGCGCACGCAGTTGTCGGCGTACAGCTTCTTGCCCAGCTCCAGGTCGGTGCCGGGGCCGACGCCGTTCTCCGGGTTCATCGGCAGCTTGGCGATGTACTCGGTCACGTCCGCTACCGCCTGCGCGCCGCCGATCTCGGAGGGGAGCGCGAAGGGGTACATGGTCGGGTTGTCGCGGTTGCCCTCGCGGATGTCCTCGAGCTGCTTGATCAGCACGGTGCGGTGCTGGCCGGCGATCTGCGGGAAGGTGCCGTCGGTCAGGCCCCAGCCTTCCGGCATGTGGCAGGCGCTGCACACCTCGTAGATCTCCTTGCCCTTCTCATAGTTGGGCGTCAGCTTGAGCGCCTCGTCACGCTCCGAGCCTTCGGACATCCACACCTTCTTGTCCGAGTGCGGCACCTGTACCGGGCCGGCGGCCTGGCCGGCCGACACGGCCACCAGGACGGTCAGCGCCGAGGCGGCGGCGAGCCAGTGCACGGTCTTCATCGTCGAAACTCCCACTTTCCTTGACTGTGTCTGCATCACTTCTGTGACCGGTCGACCTGCGCCAGATAGTCGGCGACCAGGTCAACCTGCTCGTCCGTCAGTTTCTGGGCGAAGGGCACCATGCTCTCGCTCATCCCATTCTTTCGGATGCCGTCGCGAATCTCCTTGATCTGGAGCGCGATGTATTCCCGCTTCTGGCCGCCCACGGCGGGCATTTCGGCCTGCGGTTCCTTGCCGTCCGGGCCGTGGCACGCCACGCATTCGGAGGCTTCGTAGAGTTCCTTGCCCTTGGCGACACGTTCGGCGTCGGTCGGCGGAGCAGCGGGCTTCGGCGGGGGCAGGGAGGACAGCCAGTCGGCGATGGCCTTGCGTTCCTCGGCGCTCACCAGGTGCATGACGTCCTTCATGCCCTGGGTGCGCGGGTAGCCGCGGGCATCGTTGCCGGACAGCCGGTCGCCCGACGCGATCTCGTCCATCTGGCGCAGCGTGTAGGCGGCGTCGAGGCCGGCGATGTTCGGGTACATCTGGATCGCCTTGGAGCCGTCACGGCCGTGGCAGGCGACGCAGGTCTTACCCAGGAAAAGTTTCTTGCCATCGGCCGCGGCCGGGGCCTGCTGGGCGGCGGCCATGCCGGGCACGATCAGCATCAGGCCGGCCGCAAGCAGCGCCGAGCGGAAAGGAGCGGTCATGGTCGTTTCGTCCTCCAGAACATTTTTATTAGCAAAATCTGATATTTATCAAACGAAGCGGGAGGGGGCGAACCCCCTCCCGCCGCCGGAGATCACTTCACCTTCTTGGCGCCGTTCTGCTCCAGGTAGGTCTTGGCGCGCAGACCGATGTCCGCGGCCTTGACCTGGTACTGCCACCACTGGCCGGCCCACAGCGTGGCCTGCTGCCAGTCTTCCTTCTTCGCCGCCTCGTCCGCCTTGGCGCGGGCGTCCTTGGCGAAGTTGAGCTGGTCGGTCGCGTCCTCGACCAGCGCCACCACCGACGGGAAGTCCTTGAAGTTCGTCGAGGTGATGTAGGCGACGACCTGATCGATCACCGCCTGGGTGTCGAGGCACGACTTGTACTGCTTGTCGAAGTCCGCCTTGGCGTACTTGACACCCTCCTCGGCCTTGACGGCGATCTGCTGGGCGCCCTTCGGCTTGACCATCAGATAGCCTTCCATCTCCAGGTGCAGCGCCGAGCAGAACTCGGTGCAGTAGTACGGGTAGACGCCGGCCTTGTCGGCCTTGAAGCTGGCGGACGCGGTCTTGCCGGGCTCCAGCGACAGGTTCACGTCCATGCCGGAGACGGCGAAGCCGTGCACCTCGTCCTGGGCGCGCTCCGTGTTGGTGATGTGGAACGTCACCTCGTCGCCTTCCTCGACCTCGACGATTTCCGGCGTGAAGTGCGAGCGGATGGCGGTGCCGAAGACCTCGACCTTGTTGCCGTTCCTGACCACCTTCTCGCCGCCCGGACGGACGGCAAAGGGGCTCTGCTGATCGGTGCGGCTGTTGGTGCCGAACTTGTAGCGGACCGCCGGCTTCAGCTTGTCGGCCGCGATGGCGAGCGCGTAGTGCGGCTCACCCAGCGGCAGCGGCATGTCGTACAGCAGCTCCATCTTGTCGCCGCTGATGTCGATCAGCTGATGGTTCTGCGGGTGCAGCGGGCCGACCGGGTTGAAGCGGTCGATGGCCAGCTTGTTCATCGCCACCAGGTACTTGCCCTTGGGCTTGGCGGTGTCGCCTTCCATGGCCATCAGATGGCCGATGTTGTAGTGCACCGACACCTTGTCGAGGAGCTTGCCCTCGCAGTAGTCGTACTTGGCGACCTGGCTGTCCACGTACAGCGAGGTGTAGGCGATGCAGGGCTTGGAGTCGTACTGCGTGTGCAGCGGGCCGAGACCCAGCGGGATCTGCTTGTGGATGGCGTCCTTCACGTCGATGATCGGCACGCCGTAGGGGTCCTTGCTGGCGAACTTCTTCGCCTTGATAGCGGCCTGGATCTTCTCGAAGCTGTAGACGTGCGATTGGCTGTCGAGCTTGCCGCCGACGATGATGTACTTGCCGTCCGGGGAGACGTCGACGCCGTGCGGGCTCTTCGGCTCGGGGATCAGGACCAGCACGCCCTCGTCCACCGCGGTCTTCAGCGGGATGACGTCGTGGTTGTTGATCTTGGTGGTCTTGCCGGCCTTGAAGAGCTCTTCGGCCTTCTTCCAGTTGATGACGTGCAGGTAGTCGTGGTCGTTGGCCGAGCAGCCCGCCTCATACGGCGGGCGGCCCTTCTCGATGCCGCCGACGTAGCGCTCCGAGCACAGCGAGTTGGTGAAGGACCAGCCGTCCGACACGAACTTGCCGGCATCCGACAGATCCTGCGTGTAGGGCGGCAGCTCGATCGAGAACGACTGCGTCGGGTCGATGCGGCCCTTCGACTTGTCGAACTTCCAGTAGGTGACGGCGCCGCGGTACTTGTCGTTGAACTGCTCCAGCGGCACGTAGCCGCCGCCCAGCGGGGCCGGGTACTGCGAGGTCTCGATCACGTAGTCGGTGTTCGGCGTGACGAAGGCGCCGCCGTGCTCCGACTGCATGATCGGGTTGGGGACGATCTGCTTGGTCTCGAAGTCGTGCAGGTCGATGACCGCGATGCGCGGGTTGTTCTTATCGTTGATGAAGATGAACTTGCCGTCGCTCTCACCGTTGGTCTCGGACGCCGCCGGGTGGTGGGTGTCGCCCCAGGTGATGTCCTTGCCGTTGATCTTGCCCTGCGCCAGCACCGCCTTCGACTCGTCGTCGTAGCCGTAGCCCTGCCAGGGCTCCGGCGTGAAGACGCCGATGTACTTCAGGATGCGCATCGACGGAATGCCGTAGACGATCACCTGACCCGACTGGCCGCCCGACGAGAACACGATGAACTCATCGCGCCCGCCCGTGGGGGTGTAGGTCTTGGCGGCGGCCAGCAGGTCCTTTTCGCTCAGACCGCGGCGCTTTAAGACGTCTTGCAGGCTCTCCGCAGCGAACGCGCTGCCGGCGACGGTCGTCGCCATGAGGAGCGCGCCGAAGGCCGCCGAGGCCTTCAAAGCCGATTTCATGTGGTTCCTCCGCGTGGGTTGAGTACACACTTCCTTCAGGTCCCGTCAGGGTTTTGATCGCCGGGCGGGAAGTCCCTCACCCGCGAGTGCCGGCCGGCCAAGCCGCTCGCCTCGGGCAAAACAAATCTGTTCGGACGCCGTGACCGACATCCGTTGTGGTGATAATTGATGGCCGTCAAACCGACGCTCGGGGCAACGAGACGTTGGTTGACGTTCGTCAATTCCATAAAACGTTGGCGGTCAACTCCATGGCCGTCTTGATTGGGCGGAATGTGGTCATCATCCTGATCCGTGGCCTTGACTTTAGTCAAGTTTGGAGGGGCTGCGGCATTTGGTCTCCGCGGCTATTTGTTTGATGGTGCTTCCTCTATTATCAAATGGTGCTTTTCCGCGCCCCTTGTCTTGACCAACGTCAAGTTCCCGCGTCCGGCGATGAGGCAAAGTTTGTGATACAGGCAATCCACGGCCGGAGCGGTCCTCGACGATGGAGTCGCAGCTTTATCATGTCCTGGCCCGCAATCCGCTCTTCGGGCCCATGCCCGCGGCGGACCGGGAACGGATTCTCGGCTACGCCCGGCCTGTGACCTATGCCGAGGGCGACTTCCTGTTCCAGGAGGGCGACGCGCCGCTGGCGCTGTTCCTGATCGTCTCGGGTGCGGTGGAGCTGTCCATAGCGGCGGGCGCCGGGCGCACCGGCGTGATCGGCGTGCTGGGCAGCGGCGACGCGACCGGCGAGGTGGCGGTGCTGGACGGCGGGCCCTATCCGGTCAGCGCCCGCGCGCTGGAGCGGGTGGTGGCGCTGGCGATTCCGGCCGGCGCCTTCATGCGCCATGTGGAGGAGCGGGCTGAGCTGGTGCGCGGCGTGATGGCCGGAACCTCGATGGCGTTGCGCGCGTTGCTGCGGGAGAACGCCGAGCTGAAGGCCAAGCCGACGGTAGAGCGGTTGTGCGGCTTCCTGCTCGGCCTCGTCGAGCAGAGTGCCGGCACGGCGATGGTGAAGCTGCCCTACGAGAAGCGGGTGCTGGCGGGTACGCTGGGCGTCAGCCCGGAGAGCCTGTCGCGTGCCTTCGGCCGGCTGCGCAGGGTGGGCGTCACCACCGGGCGCACCGACGTGGTGGTGATCCACGACGTGGCGCACCTGCGCGAACTGGTGGGCGCCGGCGCCCTCGGTGAGGCGCACTGACGAGAGCCCTACCCCGGGGTGGATTGACCGGGCGGGCGCAGGCGCGGCACTCTGGCGCGCGAGGGGCCGATTTCCGGCCATGGGAGTCCCGGACGACGTGCGCATCCTGGTCATCGACGAGGACAACGACCGCTCCGCCATCCTGGCGGAGGCGCTGAAGGGGGCGGGCTACGACATCGTGGCCTCGATCTCCAAGGACGACGACGTTCGCACGTCGGTGGCGCGCTTCCAGCCGGACATGGTCATCGTCGACCTGGAGAGCCCCTACCGCGACTTCGTCGAGGACCTGATCCGCATCCACGAGGAGAACCCCCGGCCCATCGCCATGTTCGTCTCGAAGGACGATCCCGCTGTGGTGGCGCGCGCCATAGAGACCGGCGTCTCCATCTACGTGGCCGAGGGGCTGGACGGCGGGCTCGTGCGCAGCGTGCTGCAGATCGCCATGCAGCATTACCGGCAGTTCGCCCGCTTGAACGACGAACTGGAGAAGGCGCGCGCGCAGTTGCGCGAGCGCAAGCTGCTGGAGAAGGCCAAGGGTCTGCTGATGGCTAGCAAAGGCCTCAGCGAGGACGAGGCCTACAAGATGCTGCGCAAGATGGCGATGGACCAGAACAAGCGCATCGCCGAGATCGCCGAGAACATCGTCTCGCTGGCCGACCTGCTGAAGTAGCGGTTTTGCGAGGGCGGTGCTGCATTGCACGCTTTGTCGGCTTTCCGACAAACATTTTGTCATCTTCTCGACAAAGCCCCTGACGCGCCTGGGCCATTTCCCCAGAAAAAACCAACCATTCCCGCAAGGCGCCAGGTTGGCACGCCTTTTGCGAAGCATTGGGTGTGCGGCGGGCAATGGCGTCTGCCGGGCGAGGTCAGGGGGGGCGTGGCAAAGCCCGGCGGAGGGCGGCGCCACACAGGGAATAGGCCGGTCCAAGGGTGGTCCGGCGCTTCGGATAACGGCGTCCGAACGGTAGGCAGTTCTGCCTACTGTTTGGGCGCTTTTTTATTTGCACATCTTTTGTGCATCCGATGCGGAAGGAGCAGGCATGAGCGGTTCGGCGGACCAACGGACGGGCAAGGGCACGCGGCGCAGCATCCTGGCCGTTGGGGCGATGTTCGCAGCCGGCGAGGAGCTGGAGAAGCGGGCCCTGACGCTGGGCTTCGTGCCGCTGACCGACTGCGCGCCGCTGGTGATCGCGCAGGAGAAGGGCTTCTTTCGCCGGCAGGGGCTGGGGGTGACGCTGTCGCGCGAGCCGTCCTGGGCCAACATCCGCGATAAGGTGTCGGTGGGCGTGCTGGACGGCGCGCAGATGCTGGCGGGCATGGCGCTGGCCGCCACCGCCGGGGTCGGCGCCTTCGACGTGCCGATGGTCACGGCCTGCTCGCTCGACCTGGGCGGCAACGCCATCACCGTGTCGGAGAACCTCTGGCAGCGCATGGCGGCGGCCGACCCGGACGCCATGGCCGAGCGACCGCTGACCGCCCGCGCGCTGAAGCGCGTCATCGAGGATGACAAGGCCGCCGGACGGCCGAAGCTGTCCTTCGGCATCGTCTTCGCGACGGCGAGCCACAACTACCAGCTCCGCCTGTGGCTGGCCTCGGCCGGCATCGACCCGGACGCCGACGTCCGCCTCGCAGTCGTGCCGCCGCCGCACATGGTGGCCGGCCTGAAGGACGGCGCGCTGGACGGCTACTGCGTCGGCGAGCCCTGGAACTCCCAGGCCGTGCACGAGGGGCTGGGCCGGGTGCTGATCTCCGCCCACGAGCTGTGGAACAACGGCCCGGAGAAGGTGCTGGGCGTCACCGCCGCCTGGGCGGCGGCGCATCCAAGGACCCACCGCGCGCTGGTGCGCGCCCTGATCCAGGCCGCGCGCTGGCTGGAGGAGCCGGGGCACCGGCTGGAGGCCGCCGCCATCCTGGCCGGCGAGCGCTATGTCGGCGCCCCGGCCGAGGTGCTGGCCCGTGCGCTGACCGGCAATCTGGTCTACGCCGCCGGCGAGGCGCCGCGCGCCATGCCCGACTTCATCGTCTTCCACCGCTACGCCGCCACCTTTCCGTGGCGCAGCCACGCGCTGTGGACCCTGACGCAGATGGTCCGCTGGGGCCAACTGCCGGCGACGGCCGACTTGGAGGGCATCGCCGCCGCGGTCTACCGCAGCGACCTCTACCGCTTGGCGGCCCGCGACCTGGGCGAGCCGGTTCCGCTCCGCGACCACAAGAGCGAGGGCGCGCACGAAGCACCGTGGCTGCTAGCGACGGCCACCGCGCCGATCCCCATGGGGCCGGACCTCTTCTTCGACAGGCACGTGTTCGAGCCCGACACGGAGCCGGTGCCCGCCGCCTGAAAAAACGCTTCGACACCGAACGACACGCCGGATGCATGCCGGATAACAACCAAAAGTTTAAATATCCTAAGGGAAAACTGATCATGACGAGGCAAGCCCCTTCCTTCTCCCGGCGCACGCTGCTGTCCGGCACGGCGCAGGCGCTAGGCGCCGCCACACTCCTGTCGGCGGTGCGTGCCGCGCTGCCGGGCGGTGCCTGGGCGGCCGGGCTGGATACGCCGGAGACCACCAGGGCCGTCCTCGGCTTCATCGCGCTGACCGATGCCACGCCGCTGATCGTCGCCAAGGAGAAGGGCCTGTTCGCCAAGTACGGCATGCCCGACGTCGAGGTGCAGAAGCAGGCCTCCTGGGGCACCACGCGCGACAATCTGGAACTGGGCTCGGCCGGCGGCGGCATCGACGGCGCGCACATCCTGACGCCGATGCCCTACCTGATGACCGCCGGCAAGATCACCAAGAACAACCAGAAGGTCCCGATGGTGATCCTCGCCCGCCTGAACACGGACGGGCAGGCGCTGTCGGTGTCCAAGGCCTTCAAGGGGGCCGGCATCAATTCCTCGCCGTTGAAGGCCGCCTTCGCCGACGCCCGCAAGGACGGCAAGGAGGTCAAGTGCGCCATGACCTTCCCCGGCGGCACGCACGATTTGTGGCTGCGCTACTGGCTGTCCGCCGGCGGCATCGACCCGGACAAGGATGTTTCCACCATCGTCGTGCCGCCGCCGCAGATGGTCGCCAACATGAAGACCGGCACCATGGAGGCCTTCTGCGTCGGCGAGCCGTGGAACGCCCAGTTGGTGACGCAGGGCATCGGCTACACCGCCGCCGTCACCGGCGAGCTGTGGAAGGGCCACCCGGAGAAGTCGCTGGGTATGCGCGCCGACTGGGTCGAGAAGCACCCGAAGGCTGCCAAGGCGCTGCTGATGGCCGTCATGGAGGCGCAGATCTGGGCCGACAAGCCGGAGAACAAGGCCGAGATGTGCCGGATCGTCGGCAAGCGCGAGTGGCTGAAGATCGACGCCGCCGACATCCTCGGCCGCGCCATGGGGACCATCGACTACGGCACCGGCAAGGTGGTGAAGGACAGCCCGCTCCTGATGAAGTTCTGGAGGGAGCACGCCTCCTATCCCTTCCAGAGCCACGACCTCTGGTTCCTGACCGAGGACGTGCGCTGGGGCTACCTGCCGGGCAACACCGACCTCAAGGGCCTCATCGCCCAGGTCAACCGCGAGGACATCTGGCGCGCGGCAGCATCCGGCCTAGGGGTCACCGACCTGCCGGCCTCCACCTCGCGCGGGCCCGAGACCTTCTTCGACGGCAAGGTCTTCGACCCCGACAGCCCCGACACCTACCTCGCCAGCCTCGCCATCCGGCGGGTGTGACGTTCGAAGCCCTCCCCCGCCCCCGGCGGGGGAGGGTTGGGTGGGGGCAAGGTCATCCCGAGAAACCTTGCCCCCTCCTAACCTCCCCCAGCCCCGCTGGGGGAGGGACAGAGAAAGTCCTTCGTTTCAGGAGCCCCCATGACGGCCCTCACCGAATCCCAAGCCCCCGCCTCGCCGCTGGCGCGCCTCGCCGGCATCGTGCCGGCCACTCTCGCGTGGCTGAAAAACCTGGTCGCCAACATTCTGCCGCCGCTGGTGGCGCTGACCGTGCTGCTCGGCGTCTGGCAGCTGCTGTGCATGGGCACCGGCGCGTCGCTGCCGGCACCAAGCAAGGTGGTGACCGACACCTGGACGCTGATCGTGAACCCGTTCTTCGACAACGGCGGCACCGACAAGGGCCTGTTCTGGCACCTGTTCGCCAGCCTGAAGCGCGTCGCCATCGGCTTCTCGCTGGCCGCCGTCGGCGGCATCCTGCTCGGCGTGCTGATCGGGCAGTCGAGCCTCGCCTACCGCGGGCTGGATCCGATCTTCCAGGTGCTGCGCACGGTGCCGCCGCTGGCGTGGCTGCCGATCTCGCTGGCCGCCTTCCGCAACGCCGACCCCTCGGCCATCTTCGTGATCTTCATCACCGCGGTGTGGCCGATCATCCTCAACACCGCGGTCGGCATTCGGCAGATCCCGCAGGACTACCGCAACGTGGCGCGCGTCATGCGTCTCACCGGGCCCGAATACTTCTTCAAGATCATGCTGCCGGCCACGGTGCCGTACATGTTCACGGGCCTCAGGATCGGCATCGGCCTGTCGTGGCTGGCCATCGTCGCGGCCGAGATGCTGATCGGCGGCGTTGGCATCGGCTTCTTCATCTGGGACGCGTGGAACAGCTCGCTGATGAGCGAGATCATCCTGGCGCTGATCTACGTCGGCATCGTCGGTTTCATGCTCGACCGGCTGATCGGGCTGCTGGCGGCCCGCGTGTCCGGCCCCAGGGCCCGTTCGTAAAGGAGACGCGCACGATGACCGCCTACCTCAGCCTCGAGAACGTCGGCATGGAGTTCACCCGCGGCAAGGACCGCTCGGTGGTGCTCAAGGACGTGGGCCTCAAGATCGACCGCGGCGAGTTCATCTCGATCATCGGCCATTCCGGCTGCGGCAAGTCGACGGTGCTGAACGTCGTCGCCGGCCTCCTGCGCTGCACCACCGGCGGCGTGCTGCTGGAGAACCGCGAGGTGGACAGCCCCGGTCCCGACCGCGCGGTGGTGTTCCAGAATCACTCGCTGCTGCCGTGGCTCACGGTCTACGACAACGTGCGCCTGGGCGTGGACAAGGTGTTCGGCCGCACCAAGAGCCGCGAGGAGCGGCACGAGTGGACGCTGCGCAACCTGTCGCTCGTCCACATGGACCATGCGGTGCGCAAGTACCCCGAGGAGATCTCCGGCGGCATGAAGCAGCGCGTCGGCATCGCCAGGGCGCTCGCCATGGAGCCCAAGGTGCTGCTGATGGACGAGCCGTTCGGGGCGCTGGACGCGCTGACCCGCGCGCATCTCCAGGACAGCCTGATGGAGATCCAGACCGCGCTGGGCAACACGGTGATCATGATCACCCACGACGTGGACGAGGCGGTCTTGCTGTCCGACCGCATCGTGATGATGACCAACGGCCCGGCCGCCACCATCGGCCAAGTGCTGGAGGTGCCGCTGAAGCGCCCGCGCCGGCGCCTCGAGCTGGCCGAGGACCCGACCTACACGCATTGCCGCGGCGAGGTGCTGCGCTTCCTCTACGAGCGCCACCGCCATGCGGAAGCAGCGTGAACGTTTTTGCCCCCTCCCTAACCCTCCCCCTCTTCGAGGGGGAGGGAACCAAGCCCCCTCCACCGCGCCAGCGGGGGAGGGATGGGGAGGGGGTAAAACGCCGGCATTATCGACAACTCTTCGCCCCATTGAGGCTGAAGCATGAGCAAAGAACGTCTCGTCGTCGTCGGCAACGGCATGGCCGGCATCCGTACGCTGGAAGAGCTGCTGGCCCGCGCACCGGATCGCTACGACATCACCGTGTTCGGCGCCGAGCCGCACCCGAACTACAACCGGATCATGCTCTCGCCCGTGCTGGCGGGGGAGAAGAGCTTCGAGCAGATCGTCCTGAACGGCCGGGACTGGTACGAGAGCCACGGCATCACGCTGCATACCGGCGACCGGGTGATGGGCATCGACCGCGCGGCCAAGACCGTCACCTCGATCAGCGGCAGGACGGTGCCCTACGACAAGCTGCTGCTGGCCATCGGCTCCAACCCGGTGATCCTGCCCATCCCCGGCAAGGACCTGCCCGGCGTCGTCGGCTTCCGCGACCTGTCGGACGTCGAGGCGATGGTGGCGGCGGCCAAGTCCGGCACCCACGCCGTGGTGATCGGCGGCGGCCTGCTCGGCCTGGAAGCGGCCAACGGGCTGGCGGTCAACGGCATGGAGGTGACCGTCCTGCACCTCATGGGCACGCTGATGGAGCGCCAGCTCGACGAGGCGGCGGGGTACCTGCTGCAGGCCGAGCTGGAGAGCCGCGGCATCAAGATCATCACCAAGGCGCAGACCGAGGCGATCGTCGGCGACGACAAGGTGGAGAAGGTCCGCCTCGCCGACGGGCGCGAGCTGGACGCCGACCTCGTCGTCATGGCGGTGGGCATCCGGGCGAACGCGGAGCTGGGCAAGCTGGCGGGCCTGGAGGTCAACCGCGGCATCGTGGTGGACGACCACATGGTCACCTCCGACCCCGACGTGCTGGCGGTGGGCGAGTGCGTCGAGCACCGAGGGGTAACCTACGGTTTGGTGGCGCCGCTGTGGGACATGGCGAAGGCGTGCGCCGACCATCTGGCCCGCATCGGTGGTCCGGGCTACACCGGCACCGTTTCGGCGACGCGCCTGAAGGTCACGGGAGTGGAGCTGTTCTCCGCCGGCTCCTTCGGCGACGCCGGCACCGAGGACATCGTGTTCCGCGACGGTGCGCGCGGCGTCTACAAGCGCCTGGTGCTGCGCGAGAACCGCATCGTCGGCACCGTGCTGTACGGCGACACCAAGGACGGCTCCTGGTACTTCCAGCTCCTCAAGGACGAGGAGGACGTGTCGGACCTGCGCGACACGCTGATCTTCGGCCAGGGCGCCGGCGTGGTGGAGCAGGACCCGTTCGCCGCCGTCGCGGCGCTGCCGGACAACGCCGACATCTGCGGCTGCAACGGCGTCAACAAGGGCACCATCGTCGCCGCCATCCGCGAGAAGGGCTGCTGCACCCTGGACGACGTTCGCACCCACACCAAGGCGTCGGCGTCCTGCGGCGGCTGCACCGGTCTGGTGGAGAAGCTGCTGGCCTACACGCTGGGCGACGGCTACCAAGCGCAGACCGGCGACAAGCCCATGTGCAAGTGCACGCACCTGACGCACGACGAGGTCCGCCGGCTGATCCTGATCGACAAGCTGAAGTCCATCCCTGCCGTCATGCAGGCGCTGGAGTGGACGACGCCGGAGGGGTGCGCGTCCTGCCGACCGGCGCTGAACTACTACCTGATGTGCGCCTGGCCCGGCGAGTACAAGGACGACAACCAGTCCCGCTTCATCAACGAGCGCGTCCACGCCAACATCCAGAAGGACGGCACCTATTCGGTGGTGCCGCGCATGTGGGGCGGCCTGACCAACGCCGCCGAGCTGCGCGCCATCGCCGACGTGGTGGAGAAGTTCGCCATCCCGACCGTCAAGGTCACCGGCGGCCAGCGCATCGATCTGCTGGGCGTGAAGAAGGAGGACCTGCCCGCCGTGTGGGCCGACCTCAACAAGGCTGGCATGGTCTCGGGCCACGCCTACGGCAAGGCGTTGCGCACGGTGAAGACCTGCGTCGGGTCCGAGTGGTGCCGCTTCGGCACGCAGGCGTCCATGAGCATGGGCGTGAAGCTGGAGAAGATGACCTGGGGCACCTGGACGCCGCACAAGGTGAAGCTCGCCGTCTCCGGCTGCCCGCGCAACTGCGCGGAGGCGACCGTCAAGGACTTCGGCGTGGTCGCCGTGGACAGCGGATGGGAGCTGCACGTCGGCGGCAACGGCGGCCTGCACGTGCGCGCCACCGACTTCCTCATGAAGGTCGACACCGAGGAGGAGGTGATGGAGGTCTGCGGCGCCTTCCTCCAGCTCTACCGCGAGGAGGCGCGCTACCTGGAGCGAACCGCGCCCTGGGTCGAGCGGGTGGGCATCGATTACGTACGCGCCCGCATGGAGGACCTGGAGATCCGCGAGGCGCTGTACCACCGCTTCCTGGCCTCCCAACGCTTCGAGCAGATCGACCCCTGGGCCGAGCGCGCCTCGGGGGCTGTCGACAACCACGAGTTCGCGCCGCTCGCCACCCTTGCCACCCTTGCCGCGGAGTAAGATCGATGAATGCCATGACCCCGCAGACCTGGATCGCCGTCGGCCGCATCACCGACATCCCGCGCCGGGGAGCCCGCATCGTCAAGGCACCGGGCGGCGACATCGCCGTCTTCCGCACCGGCAACGATGAGGTGTACGCGCTGCGCGACCGCTGCCCGCACGGCAACGGGCCGCTGTCCAACGGCATCGTGCACGACCGCCGCGTCACCTGTCCGCTGCACGGCATGGTCTTCGATCTGACCAATGGCGAGACCGTCGGCCCCGACACCTGCCGGGCGCAGACCATCGCGGCGCGGGTGGTGGCCGGTGTCATCGAACTTGCCAATCCCCTATACGCGGAGAACGCCAGTGCATGAGCGCCACGAACTAACCCTCTCCCCTCTGGGGAGAGGGCAGGGTGAGGGGGACTGGCACGGCGGAGCGTCCGGCATTCGCGGGACCCCCTCACCCCAACCCTCTCCCCAGAGGGGAGAGGGAGTAACGGTCCGCACCACCTGCCCGTTCTGCGGGGTGGGTTGCGGCGTCATTGCCGAAACCGCCGCGGACGGCTCGCTCATGGTGCGCGGCGATCCCGACCACCCCGCCAACTACGGCCGGCTCTGCTCCAAGGGCTCGGCGCTGGGCGAGACCGTCGGCCTCGACGGCCGGCTGCTGCACCCGGAGCTGTACGGCAAGCGCGTCGGCTGGGACACCGCCATCGCCACCCTGGCCGACGCCTTCGCCCGCACCATCGCCCGCCACGGCCCGGACGCGGTGGCGTTCTACGTCTCCGGCCAGTTGCTGACCGAGGACTATTACGTCGCCAACAAGCTGATGAAGGGCTTCATCGGCTCGGCCAACATCGACACCAACTCGCGCCTGTGCATGGCGTCCACCGTGGCCGGGCACCGCCGGGCCTTCGGCTCCGACACCGTACCGGGCACCTACGACGACCTGGAGCAGGCAGACTTGGTGGTGCTGGTGGGCTCCAACCTCGCCTGGTGCCACCCCGTGCTGCAGCAGCGCCTGCTGACCGCGCACCGGCAGCGGCGCACCAGGATCGTCGTCGTCGATCCGCGCTGCACCCCTGCCTGCGACGAGGCGGACATCCACCTCCAGCTCAAGCCCGGCAGCGACGTGGCGCTGTTCAACGGGCTGTTGGCGCATCTGGCGCTGAAGGGCCGGATGGACGTCCGCTACGTCGAGGAGCACACCACCGGCATGAGCGATGCCGTCGCGTCGGCGATGGCCGAGGCGCCGACGCTCACCGCCGTGGCCGAGCTGTGCGACCTCGCCCCCTCCAGCATCCGCCGCTTCTACGAGCTGTTCGCCGCGACCGAGCGGGTGGTGACCGTCTTCTCGCAGGGTGTGAACCAGTCCGTGCAGGGCACCGACAAGGTCAACGCCATCCTCAACGTCCACCTCTACACCGGCCGCATCGGCAAGCCGGGCATGGGGCCGTTCTCGGTCACCGGGCAGCCCAACGCCATGGGCGGGCGGGAGGTGGGCGGGCTCGCCAACCAGTTGGCTGCCCACATGGACTTCGGCGCGGAGGACGTGGACCGCGTGCGCCGCTTCTGGGACGCGCCGAACGTCGCCGCCAAGGAGGGCCTGAAGGCCGTCGACCTCTTCCGCGCGGTGGAGGAGGGGCGGATCAAGGCGTTGTGGATCATGGCGACCAACCCCGCGGTCAGCATGCCCGACGCCGACCGCCTGCGCGCGGCGCTCGCCAAGTGCGACTTCGTCGCCGTCTCCGACTGCGTCGCCGACACCGACACGGCAAGGCTGGCGCACCTCAAGCTGCCGGCATCCACCTGGGGCGAGAAGGACGGCACCGTCACCAACTCCGACCGCACCATCTCCCGCCAGCGCCCATGGCGCTCGCCGCCGGGCGAGGCCAGGCCGGACTGGTGGATCGTCAGCGCGGCGGGCCGCGCCATGGGCTGGGTGGACGCCTTCGACTACCGCTCGCCGGCCGAGATCTTCCGTGAGCACGCGGCACTGTCCGCCTTCGAGAACGCCGGCAGCCGCGATTTCGACATTGGCGCGCTCGCCGGTCTGTCGGACGAGGAGTACGAGGTCCTGGAGCCCGCCCCCTGGCCCCGCCGCACCGGCGGCACGGCGGTCACGCGCCTGTTCGCCGGCGGCGGCTTCTTCACCGAGGACGGGCGCGCGCGCATGATCCCGGTTGCCACCAAGGGCACCGCGCGGACTGTGGACGAGGCGTTCCCATTGCTGCTCAACACCGGCCGCTCGCGCGACCACTGGCACACCATGACGCGCACCGGCATGGCGCCGCGCCTCAGCGCCCACATGCCGGAGCCCTGTGTCGCGCTGCACCGGGCCGACGCGGCGCGCTTCGGCGTGGAGGACGGCGGCCACGCGCGGCTCGTCACCGCGGCCGGGTCGGCGCTGGTGCGCGTCGCGGTGACGGCCGGGCAGCGACCGGGCGAGGCCTTCCTGCCCATGCACTGGAGCGACCGCTTCACCGGATCCTGCGTGGTGGGTGCCCTGATCGACGGCGTCGTCGACCCGGTGTCCGGCCAGCCGGAGTCCAAGGCGATGCCGGCCCGCCTCGAACCCTTCGCGGTTCGTTGGGCCGGCTGCCTGCTGACCGCACAGCCGATCGAGCCGCGGCACGGCGGCTACTGGGCGCGCCACGCGGTGGAGGGCGGGCACGTGGTGGCGCTGGCCGGCCACGGCCCGGCGCCGGACGCGGCGGCTCTCGACGCACTGTTCCCCGGCGTGCACGCGGGATGCCAGACGGTGGACTACGCGGACTCCGGCCGCGGCGTGGTGCGGCGTGCCTGGATCGATGGCGACCGGCTGGTGGCCTGCTTGTTCATCGCAGCGGACGGGGCGCTGCCCTCGAGGGAGTGGCTGTTGCGTCTGCTGGCCGGCGAGGAAGCGATGGACACGGCCACGCGGCTGGCCGTGCTGTCGGGCCGGCCGCCGCAGGGGGTGGTGGAGGAGGGGCGCATCGTCTGCGCCTGCTTCCGCGTCGGCTTCAACCGCCTGGTCAGCGCGGTGCGCGAGCAGTCGCTGGCAACCGTGGAGGAGATCGGCCAAGCCCTGCGCGCCGGCACCAACTGCGGAAGCTGCGTCCCGGAACTCAAGGAGGTGATCGCCGAAGCGCGACGGGCGGCGATGCCATAATTCCCTCTCCCCTCCGGGGAGAGGGGTATTACGCCCCGCGGGGCAGGGCGGCGATGGCGCGGGCGACAAGGATCCAGGCGTCGTCCTCGTCCTCGGCGTCCCTAAGGGCGGCGATGGGGGGCCAGACGCCCAACCGGCTGCCGCGGCGCTGGGTCAGCAGGCGCTCGACCTCCTCGGCCGTCGGCAGACGGTCGCCCTTGAGCTGGTTGCAGCGGCGGTGCGCCAGCACGATGTTGCCCGGCTCGTCCACTCCGCCGTAGGCCTGCGGGATGACGTGGTCGAAGGTCGCCTTCACCCCCACCGGCTCGCCGCAGTAGAAGCAGCGCCCGCCTTGGAGGATGCCCATGAGCTGCGCGTCTTCCCGGGTCATCATCCGTAGGCCCTCGCTTTTGCCCCCTCCCTAACCCTCCCCCGCTTTGCGGTGGAGGGGACTGCCGCCGCTCTCCCCCTCCACCGCGTTAGCGGGGGAGGGTGCCCGCGAAAGCGGGCGGGAGGGGGCACCGCGCCCCTATTCCCGCTCCACCGAGCCCCACAGGTCGTACTCGTCGGCGTGCTCTATGGTGACGGGCACGATGTCGCCGGGCTTCAGCCCCGTCTCGCCGTTCAGGAAGACGTTGCCGTCGATCTCCGGCGCGTCGGCGTAGCTGCGGCCGATGGCGCCTTCGTCATCGACCTCGTCGATGAGCACGCCCAGCGTCCAGCCGATCTTGCGCTTCAGGCGCTCCGCGCTGATGCGCTGCTGCGCCTGCATGAAGCGCTCCCAGCGCTCCTGCTTGACCTCTTCCGGCACGGCGCCCGGCAGGTCGTTGGCGGCCGCACCCGACACCGGCTCGTACTTGAAGCACCCCACCCGGTCGAGCTGCGCTTCCTCCAGCCACTGGAGCAGGAACTGGAAGTCCTCTTCGGCCTCGCCGGGGAAGCCGACGATGAAGGTGGAGCGCAGCGCCAGGTCCGGGCACTCCGCGCGCCAGGAGCGGATCTGCTCCAGCGTCTTTTCCTGCGCGGCCGGGCGGCGCATGGCCTTCAGCACCTTCGGGCTGGCGTGCTGGAAAGGGATGTCGAGGTAGGGGAGGATCCGTCCCTCCGCCATCAGCGGCAGCACCTCGGCCACATGCGGGTAGGGGTAGACGTAGTGCAGCCGCACCCAGACGTCGAAGTTCGCCAGTTCGCGGCACAGGTCGGCGAAGCGTGTCCTCACCTGGCGGTCGTAGAAGGGCCGCTCGGCGTATTTCAGGTCGACGCCGTAGGCGCTGGTGTCCTGCGAGATGACCAGCAGTTCCTTGACGCCGGCCGTCGCCAGCTTCTCCGCCTCGCGCAGCACCTTGTCGATGGGGCGGCTGGCGAGGTCGCCGCGCAGGGAGGGGATGATGCAGAAGGTGCAGCGGTTGTTGCAGCCTTCGGAAATCTTGAGATACGCGTAGTGCCGTGGCGTCAGCCGGATGCCCTGCGGCGGCACCAGGTCGACGAACGGGTCGTGCTTGGGCGGGGCAGCCTCGTGCACGGCTTCCACCACCGCCTCGTACTGGTGCGGGCCGGTCACCGCCAGGACGCCGGGATGCACGGAGCGGATCGCGTCGGCGTCGCCGCCCATGCAGCCGGTGACGATGACGCGCCCGTTCTCCTTGATCGCCTCGCCGATGGCGTCCAGCGATTCCTTCTTGGCGCTGTCGAGGAACCCGCAGGTGTTGACGATGACCGCGTCGGCGCCGTCGTAGGAGGGGGAGATCTCGTACCCCTCGGCGCGCAGGCGCGTCAGGATGCGCTCGGAATCGACGAGCGCCTTGGGGCATCCGAGGCTGACGATACCGACTTTGGGGCTGGGCTTGCTCATGGCGCGCATATATAGGCAATTGGGCGGGCCGCGCCAGACGAATCGCTACCCCTAAACGGGGTAGGGCGGAACCGGCTTTCCCCCGGCCCAGCTCCTTGCGGGGTGCGTCCCAGGAGTTGTGGTATCACGCTGCCGGCGATGCGACATTTAGTCTCCGATTGCGACAAGCCCGCGCGTTTTTTCCGGTTGCCGGAGCTGGCAAAAATTCATTAACGGTTGGTAATGAATTGCCTGGACACAGCCACGGTCGTGGCGTTAGTGTACGGTTATATATAGTCTAAATGGTTTTGACTCGCGCCTGTGACCGGCCCCTGTGGTCGGGACACGCGTTCGGAAGGGGTCTGGGGCTGGCCGACATGTCGAACAGCTTATCTTCGCACGCATCGGCTCCGGCGACGGTTTCAAGTACGCCCCCGGCATCGGCCCAGGCCATCGCCGAAGTGATGATGCACATCGGGCACATCGCCGACAGCCTCGGCTACTCCCGCGGCCTCAAGCCCTCGCAGTGGACGGCGCTGCGCTACTTCGCCTCCGCCAACCCCAGCCAGCGCACGGTGTCGGCCTTCGCGGACTTCCACGCCACCACGCGCGGTGCCGCCTCGCAGACGGTCGAGGTGCTGGTGGGCAAGGGCCTGCTGACGCGCGTGCCGGTGCCCGAGGACCGGCGGGTCGTGCAACTCCATCCCACCGACGCGGCGCTGGATCTGTTGCAGCATGACCCCTTGCAGGAGTTCTCGGCGGTGATTGCCGCCCTGTCGCAGGAGGATCAGTTCCACCTCGCCGACACCCTGTCACGGGTGCTGCGCGGCCTGCTGCTCATGCGTCGGGCGGCGTAAGCCGAACTCCACTCGTTCCAGTGATTCCAGAGGCGCGTGGACCGGTCGCCGCACCGATCCTGTTCTAGCTCATGGAAATCGCTGGAGGAGAAGACCCATGTGGCCAGACATTCCATACCAGCCCTGGCGCGAGACCTGCGCCGCGCTGCACCTCTACACGCAGATCGTCGGCAAGTACCGTCTGGCGCGTACCCCCTGGATGAACCACTCCTGGCACGCCACGCTTTACGTGAACGCGCGCGGGCTCACGACATCGCTCGTTCCCGATGGTCCCGGCGGCGTGGAGATCGCCTTCGACCTCATCGACCATGCGGTGGTCGGTTGCGCAACGGACGGCCGCACCGGGCGCTTCAGCCTCAGCTCCATGTCGGTCGCCGACTTCCATGCGCGCTTTCTCGAACTCCTGGTCTCGCTCGGCGGGACTCCTCGGCTGCATGGTCGGCCCAATGAACTGCCCAACCCCGTGCCGTTCGCCGAGGATCGAACCGAGCGGCCCTACGACGCGGACGCGGCCAACCGCTTCTTCCAGGCGTTGGTCGCTGTCGACCGGGTGCTGAAGCGGTTCCGCACGGCCTTTCTCGGCAAGGTCAGCCCGGTGCACCTTTTCTGGGGCAGCTTCGACCTGGCGGTCACGCGCTTCTCGGGGGCGGCCGCCCCGTTGCATCCCGGCGGAATCCCGGCCTTGCCGGACGACGTGACCCGGGAGGCCTACAGCCACGAGGTCTCCTCCGCCGGCTTCTGGCCCGGCGGCGGGCCGATCGACTTTCCGGCCTTCTACTCCTATGCCTATCCGGCACCCGAGGGCTTCGCCGACGCCCGGGTGGAACCGGAGAAGGCACGATACGATCGCGGTCTGGGCGAGTTCCTGCTGCCTTACGAGGCGGTCCGCCAAGCGGATGACCCGGAGGCGGCTCTCATGGCGTTCCTGGAGAGCACCTACCGCGCGGCGGCCGACCTCGGCGGCTGGCCTCGAAACCTTCTCGAGTGCCCCCTGGGGGCGCCGCTTCGGCCGCGCCCGCTGTGAACGATCCGAACGGGACCGCGAGGCGCTTCAGGGGCACTTTCCGGCATCGCGGAAGGGGGAGGGCAGGTCAGGTGTCGCGGGTGACGGTCTGGATCACCTCGAACCCCTCGAACTCGGGTGGGCCGAGGTAAAGCGGCTTGTTGCCACCGGCCGCGCGATGGGCCGAGCGGAATGCCTCCGACCGCGTCCAGTCGAGGAAGTGCTGTTCCGACTGCCACACTGCGTGGGAGGAATAGAGCCGGTGCTCGTCGCGTCGCGGCCCGCGCAGCAGATGAAACTCGACGAACCCCGGAACCTCGTGCAGATGGACCTCGCGGTTGAGCCACACCTCCTCGAAGTCCTGCTCCGCGTCCAGACGGACCTTGAACCGGTTCATCGCGATATACATGGCGAAGACTCCCTTCCGTCGCGGCCGTCTCCATGGCAGTCCAGGCCGCCGCAAACTGCAGGCATGAACATATACCCGACCGACTGCAGTTTAACCGCACCGTCGAAACCAGACGTGCGGTTTCCGGGGCACCGGCTAGATTGCGCCCCGGCACCTCACCGCCGTCCGAACAGCTTCTCGATGTCGGCGAGCTTGAGTTCCACGTAGGTCGGGCGGCCATGGTTGCACTGGCCGGAGTGAGGGGTGGCCTCCATCTGGCGGAGCAGCGCGTTCATCTCCTCGACGTTCAGCGTGCGGCCGGAGCGCACCGAACCGTGGCAGGCCATGGTGGCGCACACCTCTTCCAGCCGTTCCTTGAGCGACAGCGTGTCGCCCAGCTCGGCCAGCTCTTCGGCAAGGTCCTTCACCAGGGCCTTCACGTCCGTCTTGCCGAGCAGTGCCGGCGCTTCGCGCACCATGACGCAGCCGGGGCCGAAGGGCTCGATCGCCAGGCCCAATTCCGCCAGCTCGGCGGCGCGGGCGACCAGGCGGTTGGCGGTAGCTTCGTCCAGCTCGACCACCTCGGGGATCAGCAGGCCCTGGCGCTTGACGCCGCCTTCCAGCAGCGCGGCCTTCATGCGCTCGTAGACTAGACGCTCGTGCGCCGCGTGCTGGTCGACGATGACGATGCCCTGGCTGGTCTGTGCGACGATGTAGGTGTTGTGCACCTGGGCGCGCGCGGCACCCAGCGGATGCTCGTCCAGCGGTGGCGCCTCGGGCGGTGCGGGCGCGTATTCCGGCGGGCGTGCCGAGGGGGAGGCCTCGAAGCCCGACAGCGGCGCCTGGAACGCCATGGAGCGCTCGGCCAGCCCGCGCGGCACCGGCGGGTCCGGGGTGTAGGAGCCGCCGCGATAGCCTCCGGAGTGCCAGGAGGGTTGCGGCGCGCGGTAGGGCAGGGGCGGGGCGCTGCCTTCGGGACGCAGCGCACCCAGCGTCGCCACGCCGACGGTGGAGGAGGCGCGGTGCCCGGCCTCGGCCAGCGCGTGCTTGAGCGAGCCGACGATCAGCCCGCGCACCAGGCCCTGGTCGCGGAAGCGCACCTCGGCCTTGGCTGGATGGACGTTCACGTCCACCTCCTGCGGGTCGATCTCCAGGAACAGCGCCAGCATGGGGTGACGGTCGCGCGGCAGGAAGTCGGCGTAGGCACCGCGCACCGCGCCCACCATCAGCTTGTCGCGCACCGGCCGGCCGTTGACGAACAGGTGCTGGTGGCGCGGGGTGGGGCGGTGCAGGGTCGGCAGCCCGGCCCAGCCCGCCAGCCGCACGCCCTCGCGCACAGCGTCCACCGGCACGGCGTTGTCCTGGAAGTCGCGGCCCAGCATGGCGCCCAGCCGCGTCAGCCGCGCGTCCAGCAACTCGCCCTGCGCCGCCGACAGGCGCAACGCCGAGCGGCCGTCGTCGGACAGCGTGAAGGCCACCTTGGGGTGCGCCATGGCGAGGCGCTCGATGCAGTCGGATATGTGCTCGAACTCGGTGCGCGCGGCCTTGAGGAACTTCAGGCGCGCCGGCACCGCGGCGAACAGGTCGCGCACCTCCACCCGGGTGCCGCCCGCCAGCGCTGCCGGTTGCGGCCGGCCCTTGGCCCCGGCGTCCACGGTGATCGCCCAGGCGGAATCGGCACCGGCGGGGCGGCTGGTGATGGTCAGCCGGCTGACCGCGCCGATGGACGGCAGCGCCTCACCGCGGAAGCCCAGCGAGCGGATGTCCAGCAAATCGTCGCCCGGCAGCTTGGAGGTGGCGTGCCGCTCGACAGCCAGTTCCAGCTCGTCCGGCGTCATGCCGCAGCCGTCGTCGGTGATGGAGATCAGCGACTTGCCGCCGTCGCGCACCACCACGTCGATGCGGGTGGCTCCGGCGTCGATGGCGTTCTCCACCAGCTCCTTCACGGCGGCGGCGGGGCGTTCGACCACCTCGCCGGCGGCGATGCGGTTGACCAGGGTTTCGGGCAGCAGGCGAATGGGCATGGGCCAAATATAGTAGGCCCCATGGCCGATCGCCACCACTTGGCGCGGCTCCGTCTTGCAGGGACACGGGCGTCACACAGCCGCCGGCGACGCTTTCAAGCGCCGCGCTTCACCCAATCTTTCGCATGCGGGGCGCACACCTCAGGTGGTCGCGTGGGGTGTGCGGTGGCCGGCCCTCCACAGCTCGAAGATGGCGAGAGCGGCAACAAGGAAGCCAATCGCCAGGTGGCCCCAGAAAGCCGAGGTCACCCCCGTCAGGCCGAAGATCCATGGCGAGACGAACACCCATACGCCGAGCACGAGGTTGATCCACTCCTCCCACGGGGCGAATCGTTCGATGGCGATGAGGGAGAGCGCCAGGATCGCCAAGCCGACGATTGTAGCGTTCCAAGTTGCCGCGGCACTGCCGATGTCGATGAGCCACGCCATGAGGACCAGGCTTCCGCCAAGGACAGCGTTGAGCATGTCCTCCCAATTCTCCGTCCTCATTTCCCGGTAAGTTGCCATGGGACACCTCCCTTGCGCCGAGGCGATCACGGCACCGCACCAGCGCTTCGCAGCAATCTTGTCGATAGACTCTGATATGAGCCTAGGCGACTGGCCGGCAAGGTCTTGGCAACCGGCGGCCACGACCAGAGCGCGTTGCCGCCTTGTAACTGCAGCACCCGGGACGGATGAATAACGCAAGTGATCGGAAGCGCTTCTTTGCAGAACATGCATCGTGCGCCGCGAGCCGCTATGCCTTCTTGCGGGAAGGGCTCTGCCCACTCACCGATGCTTCCGATACCAGTCGATCAGCCCGGCTGTCGAGCTGTCGTGCTGGCCCGCGGCGGGGCCGCATTGGCTCAGCTCCGGCAGGATCTTGCTGGCGAGCTGCTTGCCCAGCTCCACGCCCCACTGGTCGAAGCTGTTGATGTTCCACACCACGCCCTGCACGAACACCTTGTGCTCGTAGAGCGCGATCAGCGCGCCCAGCGTGGCCGGGTCGAGCTTCTTGAACAGGATGGAGTTGGTCGGCTTGTTGCCGGGGAAGGTGCGGTGGGGCACCAGTTCCTCGATCTCCGTGGCCGGGACGCCCTTCTTCCGCATCTCGTCCCGCACCTCGTCGGCTGTCTTGCCGCGCATCAGCGCCTCGGGCTGCGCGAAGAAGTTGGAGAGCAGGATGCGGTGGTGGTCGCCCACCGGGTTGTGCGTCTCGGCCGCGGCGAGGAAATCGCAGGGAATCAGCTCGGTGCCCTGGTGGATGAGCTGGTAGAAGGCATGCTGGCCGTTGGTGCCGGGCTCGCCGAACACCACGGGGCCGGTGGCGTAGTCCACCGCCGTGCCCTGGCGGTCCACCGACTTGCCGTTGGACTCCATGTCGAGCTGCTGGAGGTAGGCGGGGAAGCGGTGCATGTACTGGTCGTAGGGCAGCACCGCGTACGACGTGGCGCCCCAGAAGTTCACGTACCACACGCCCAGCATCGCCATCAGCACGGGCATGTTGCGGTCCAGTGGTGCTGTGCGGAAATGCTCGTCCATGGCGTGGGCGCCGGCCAGCAGGTCCTCGAACTTGCTCATGCCGATGCCCAGCGCGATGGGCAAGCCGATGGCCGACCACAGCGAATAGCGGCCGCCGACCCAGTCCCAGAAGCCGAACATGTTCTCCGGGTCGATGCCGAACCTGCGCACTTCCGCCTCGTTGGTGGAGACGGCGACGAAGTGCTTGGCCACAAACGCCTCGTCCTCGGCGGTGTCCAGGAACCAGCGGCGCGCGGTGTGGGCGTTGGTCAGCGTCTCCTGGGTGGTGAAGGTCTTCGATGCGATGACGAACAGGGTCGATTCCGGGTCCAGCCACTCCAGCGTCTCCATGATGTGGGTGCCGTCCACGTTGGAGACAAAGTGCACGCCGATCTCCGGGTGCAGGTAGGGGCTGAGCGCTTCGGTCGCCATCACGGGCCCCAGGTCGGAGCCGCCGATGCCGATGTTGACCACGTCGGTGATCGGCTGGCCGGTGTAGCCGGTCCACGCCCCGTCGCGCACCGCCTTGACGAAGCGGCCCATGCGCTTCAGCACGGCGTTCACCTCCGGCATCACGTCCTCGCCGTCCACCAGCACGGGGCGATCGGAGCGGTTGCGCAGCGCCGTGTGCAGCACCGGGCGGTTCTCGGTGATGTTGATCCGCTCGCCCGCGAACATGCGGTCGCGCCAGCCCTCCACATCCTGCTGGCGGGCGAGGTCGAGGAGAAGCCTTACCGTCTCGTCGGTGATCCGATTCTTCGAATAATCGAACAACAGGCCGGCCGCCTCCAGCGAGAAGCGCTCGAAGCGCTTCGGGTCGGCGGCGAACAGGTCACGCATGTGCGTGCCGGCCATGGCTTGGCGGTGCGCGGACAGCGCCGTCCAGGCGGCGGACTGGGTGAGCGCGGACATCGACGGTCTTCCCCTCCTCTGAACCTCAGCGCGGACGGTATCACCGGCGGTGGCGGGCGAGTATCTGCCAAAATGCGCATGTCACAAATATATCGCCCCCACCCTCAGCCGGCCGGATCTCGAATCAAACACGAAGCAACAAAGATCTTCAAGATTCACAAAGATTGTCTCGGCTAGCGGCCAGAGCGCCGATTTAAAACACAAAGATCAGAAGATTGTAAGATCAAAAGGAGCCTTGCTGTGAGGCCTTCTGATCTTTGTGTTTTATCCATCTGCCCATCCGCCAGTCGACGCCAAGGTGACGCTTGCTTTGTGAATCTTGGAGATTTTTGCTGCTTCGTGTTTAACCGAACCCCGACACTCCAATGCTTGTCGAATCAGCTCCCCCCTTCCAGCGTCCGCGTCGGGGTGACGCCCTCCGGGCGACCAACCAGGACCGTCAGCAGCGTCGTGGGATCGAGCAGGCGCTTGGCGACGCGCTGCACGTCCGCCTTGGTCACCGCGTTGATCAGCGAGTCGCGCTTGTCCAGGTAGTCGATGCCGAGGTTGTCGCGCTTCACCTGCAGGAGGATCCGCGCGATCGCCGAGGTCGAGCTGAACTGTAGCGGGAACGAGCCGGTCAGATAGGTCTTGGCGTCCTGGATCTCCTGGTCGGTGGCGCCCTGGTCGGCCATGCGCTTCCACTCCGCGCGGATGATGTCCAGCGTTTCGCCCGCCTTGGCGTTGACGGTGGAACCGCTGGCCAGGATCAGCGCCCCGTGGTCGAGGGGGATCAGGTAGCTGTAGACGCCGTAGGACAGGCCCCGCTTCTCGCGCACCTCCGCCATGAGGCGTGACGTGAAGCCGCCGCCGCCGAGGATGTAGTTCATCACGCTGGCCGCGTACCAATCCGGGTCGGAGCGCTGCACCCCCTGCTGGCCCAGCAGGATCACCGTCTGCGCGGTCGGACGCGGCGCCACCAGCGTCTCGCCGGCCCCCTTGGCGACGATGTCGGGCAGCGGCGCCGACTCGCTCTTGGCCGGCAGGCCGCCGAAGATGCGGTCGAGCGCCTTGCCCAGATCGTCCGGCGTGATGGCGCCCGCGGCGGCTACCACCAGCCGGTCGCGGCCCATCTCGCGCTTCACGAAGGCGCGCAGGTCGTCAGGGGTGATCCTGGGCAGGCTCTCCAGCGTTCCGCGCACCTCGCTGCCGTAGGGGTGGCCGGGGAAGGCTGCGGCATAGAAGGCCCGGCGCGCCACGTAATTGGGGTCGGCGAGGTCGCGGCGCAGGCTGGACAGGATGGAGGTGCGCACGCGCTCCACCGGGTCGGGGTCGAAGCGCGGCTCGTTGAGCGCCAGGCGCGTCAGCTCGAACGCCTCGTCGCGGTTGTCCTGCAGCGTGCGCAGGGAGCCGGTGAGGCCGTCGCGCCCGGCGTCGAAGCTGAGGCTGACCGCGAGGTCCTGCATGCGGCCCTGGAAGACCTGCGAGTCGTACGGACCGGCGCCCTCGTCCAAGGTCTGGGCGGTGAGGTTGGCGAGCCCCTCCTTGTCGGCCGGATCCTCGCTGCCGGCGCTCCTGAACGCCCATTCCAGTGCGACGACGGGAATCTTGTGGTCCTCGACCAGCCACGCCTCGATGCCGCCGGGGCTGACCACCCGTTTGATCTCGATAGCGTGTGCAGGCAGGGTGACGAACAGCACCAGCAGTGCCGCGATGATGGCGCGCATGCGTCAGCTCCCCTTGTGGTTCGATGGCAGCAGTAGGCCGGTGACGTGGTTGGTCTTGCCGAGCACGGCGCGGGCGGCGGCGTTGACCTGCTCGGGCGTTACGGCGTCGATGCGCACCGGCCAGCTCTCCACGTCGTCGATGCTCTGCCCGGTGGCGAGCGCGCTGCCCAGCGCGTTGGCCGGGCCGGTCAGGCTGTCACGGGCATAGGCCGCCTCGGTCAGCATGCGCTTCTTGGCGGTGGCGACCTCCTCGGCCGTCACGCCTGCCTTCAGCAGCTTGCTCACCTCGGCCTCCAGCGCGGTTTCCAGCCGCTCTACCTCGACGCCGGGCGCCGGGGTGCCGCCCATGCCCAGCATGGTCTCGTCCCACGAGGAGGGGCCGTAACTGAGCCACGCCGACGTAGCGATCTTCTGATCAACCACCAGTGACCGGTAGAGCCGCCCGGTGGCGCCGCCGCTCATGATCTCGGCCAGCACCTGGAGCGCGTAGGCCTGCCCGTCCTCGTCGGTGCGGTAGGAGGGGGCGTGCCACAGGCGGCGGATCATCGGCTGGCGCACCTCGGCATCGCGCAGGATGACGCGGCGCTCGGCGCTGATCGGCGGCTCGGTGACGCGCTTGCGTTCGGGCACCGGCTTGGAGGGGACAGGGCCGTAGTACTTCTCGGCCAGCGGCTTCAGCTCCTCGGCCGAGACGTCGCCGGAGACGATGAGGATCGCGTTGTTGGGCGCGTACCACCGCTTGTAGAAGGCCACCGCCTCCTCGCGGGTCATCTGCGCAATCTCCTGCGGCCAGCCGATGATCGGCGTGCCGTAGGGGTGGTGGACGTAGAGCGTGGCGTTGATCTGCTCGCCGATGCGGTCGGCCGGCTCGTTCTCGACCCGCTGGCGCCGCTCCTCGATGATCACGCTACGCTCGGGGTAGACGACCTCGTCGGTGAGCTTGAGGTTGGCCATGCGGTCCGCCTCCATGCGCATCACCAGCTCCAGCCGGTCGCGGGCGACGTTCTGGTAGTAGGCGGTGTAGTCCCAGGAGGTGAAGGCGTTGTCCCGCCCGCCGTTCTTGGCGACGATCCGCGAGAAGTCGCCGGGCGGCAGCTCGTCGGTGCCTTTGAACATCAGGTGCTCGAGGAAGTGGGCGAGGCCGGAATGGCCGCGCTCCTCGTCGGCGCCGCCCACCTTGTACCAGACCATGTGGGTGACGACCGGCACGCGGCGGTTGGTGACCACCACCACCTGCATGCCGTTCGCGAGCGTGAACGTCTCGGGGAAGAACACACCCTTCTCGACGGCCCAGGCGGAGGGGGCGGCCGCCATCAGGGCGAGCGCCGCCATCAGGGCGCGGGTGGTACGCAGCATCGACGGTCTCCGGAAACGAAAAGAGGCGCTCCGTGGAACGCCCCCAAACTGAAACGGTCAAGGGGCACTCCGTGGAGCGCCCCTTGATACTGGGTTGTCGGGTCGATCAGAACAATCCTTCGAGCGGCGCCTTACGCTTGCGCTCGACGGTGGGGACGACGCCCTCGTTGATCGGCTTGCCCTGGGCCTGGGCCTCGCGCAGGCGCTGGCTCTCCTTCTTCGGGTCGACGATCTCGTAGGGCGGCTCCTGCTTCTGCCAGAAGAGCAGGGTGTCGATCCACCGCTTGTCGGCGATGATCAGGGCCGAGGTCTCCTGGTCGACCTTGTTGCGGATGCCCGGCTCGGCGGGGCCGGCCTTGGTGAGCAACGCCGACTCGCCGGCACTGTTCGGGGTCGGCGTCTTGGCGCCCAGCGCCGTGCTGCGCGAGGAGCCGCCGCCGAAGACGCTGGCCGCGGCGAGCTGGGCCGCGGAGGCCTCCTGCGGGCGCATGGCGCCGGGACGCGGCGGGGCGAGGCGCATGTCGGGCGGCATGCTCAAGGGCGCGCGCGAGACGACGGCGAACTCGTCGGGGCTGTTGCGGTCGAGGCCGATGGCCCGGCGGGCGTCCGAACAGCCGGCGAGTGCCAGCGCCACCAGCGCCAAGCCCAGCAGCGGACCCGTGGTGCGACGGCGCGGAGTCGAGGAAGCGGAAAGGTTGCTGTACACGGCTATCAGTCCCGTCGTGTTTCACGGCCGCGAAACGGCCTGCGGCGAAGTTCTACTACGCCTTGTCGTGCCCTGCCAACAATCCGTCGAGGACCAGCAACGCCACGCCCACACTTATCCCCGTGTCGGCGACGTTGAAGGCCCAGAAATGCCAGCCGAAGGCGTGGAAGTCGAGGAAATCGGCGACCGCGCCGAAGCGCAGCCGGTCGATGATGTTGCCGATGGCCCCGCCGATGACCATGCCGATGCTGAGCGCCACCAGCGGCCGCTCGGCACCGCGCAGCCAGGCGAGCAGCGCCCCGACGATGACCAGCGCTACGGCGGACAGCACGTAGGGCATGACCGCCGCCTCGTGGGAGAACATGCCGAAGCTGACGCCCTGGTTCCAGGCCAGCACCAGGTTGAAGAAGGGCGTCACCTCGATCACGCGCGGCGGCTGCATGACATGTTCGAGGATCCACCACTTGCTCACCTGGTCGAGCACGATCACGACCGCTGCCACCGCGAGTCCCAGGCTGAAATACGACTGCCGCTGTGATGCGACGAAGGCTTGCATCTGTCTCCCTCTCCCCTGCCTCTCGCGCCCGCTTTGCGGGCGCTGACGGCGTCAGGCGGCTCGAAGAGCCGCCGAAAGCCCTGGGGAGAGGGTCGGGGTGAGGGGGTCCGGCGTGTGCCGAACTTTCCCGTCCCCGCGAACCCCCTCACCCTAACCCTCTCCCCAGAGGGGAGAGGGGACTATGTTCAGGCGTGCTCCACGGCATCCGCGCAGCGCTGGCACAGCGTCGGATGGTCGGCATCCTTGCCCACCTCCGGCAACACCTTCCAGCAGCGCTCGCACTTCTCGCCCTCGGCGAGCCCCGGCGCCACGCCGATACCGGGCATGTCGGCCAGCGTGAAGGCACCTTCCGGCGCCGCGCCCTCGGCGACCTTGATCGCCGAGGTGATGCAGACGTCCTGAAAATCCACGCCGGCCAGCAGCGCGCTAGTGGCGGCGTCCACATAGACGGTCGGCTCGGCCTGGAGGGAGGAGCCGATCTTCTTGTTGGCGCGCTCCAGCTCCAAAGCACCCGTCACCACGCGGCGCACGTCTCGGATCTTCGCCCACTTCGCCGCCAGCTCCTCGTCGCGCCAGGACGCCGGCACCACCGGGAAGACGCGCAGGTGCACGCTCTCCTCGGTCCAGCCGGTGCCGGACTGGAGCCCTTCCGGACGGGCCAGCCACGCCTCCTCGGCGGTGAAGCAGAGCACCGGGGCCAGCCACGCGGTCAGCGTGGAGAACAGGTTCTCCATCACCGTGCGGACCGAGCGGCGGCGCACCGAATCGGGGCGGTCGCAGTAGAGGCTGTCCTTGCGGACGTCGAAGTAGAAGGCCGACAGGTCCACCGCGCAGAAGTTATGCAGTGCCGTGAACAGGCCGTGGAAATCGTACGCCTCGATCCGCTCGCGCACCAGGGCATCCATCTCGACCAGCCGATGCAGGACCCAGCGCTCCAGCTCCGGCATCTGTGCCGCCTCGATGCGCTCTTGCGGGCCGAAGTCGGCCAAGGCGCCCAGCAGGTAGCGCAGCGTGTTGCGCAGGCGGCGGTAAAGGTCGGCCTGATACTTGATGATCTCCGGGCCGATGCGCTGGTCTTCCGAGTAGTCGGTGCCGACCACCCAGAGGCGCAGGATGTCGGCGCCGTACTTCTCGCAGACCTCCTGCGGGGCCACCACGTTGCCCAGCGACTTGGACATCTTGCGGCCCTGCTCGTCCATGGTGAAGCCGTGCGTCAGCACCGCGTCGTACGGCGCCCGGCCGTTGGTGCCGCAGCTCTCCAGCAGCGAGGAATGGAACCAACCACGGTGCTGGTCCGAGCCCTCGAGATACAGCGACGCCGGCCAGCCCAGTTCGGGGCGCTGGCGCAGCACGAAGGCGTGCGTCGAGCCGGATTCGAACCAGACGTCGACGATGTCCTTGATCTGCTCGAAGTCCTCGGCCTTGTAGGCGTTGCCCAGGAAGTCCTGCGGGGCGCGGGCGAACCAGGCGTCCGAGCCTTCCTTCTCGAAGATGTCGGCGATGCGGGCAAAGACCGCCTCGTCGCGCAGGATCTGGCCGTCGGACTTGCGCACGAACAGCGCGATCGGCACACCCCAGGCACGCTGGCGGCTGATGCACCAGTCCGGCCGCTGCTCGATCATGGCGCGGATACGGTTCTGCCCTTGCTCCGGCACCCAGCGCGTGTCGGAGATCGCCTGCAGGGCCACGCCGCGCAGGTTGTTCGTCTCCATGGAGATGAACCACTGCGGCGTGGTGCGGAAGATCAGCGGCGCCTTGGAGCGCCAGGAGTGCGGGTAGCTGTGCTTGATCTTGTCGCGCGCCAGCAGGCCGCCGGCCTCGGTGATGGCCTTCAGTACGGCGTTGTTGGCCTCGCCGGGCTTGCCCTCGGCGGTGTAGACGCGCAGACCCGCGAACAGCGGCACGTGGTCGTAGTAGCGGCCGTCCTCGTCCACCGTCTGCGGCACTTCCACGCCGTTGGCGGTGCCGAGATAGAAGTCGTCCTCGCCGTGGCCGGGGGCGATGTGCACCACGCCGGTGCCGGCGTCGGTGGTGACGAAGTCGCCGGCCAGCATGCGCACGGGGTAGTCGTAGCCCCGGCCGTGCAGGGGATGCCTTGCCACCGTGCCGGCCAGCTTCTCGCCGGGGAAGCGGCTGAGTTGGCGGAACTCCTCGACCTTGGCGTCCCTGAGGATCGCCTCGGCCAGCGCGGTGGCGAGCACCAGCTTCTCGCCCGGACGGGCGAGGCTGCCCTCGGCGACCGCAACCACCTCGTAGACGCCGTACTCGATCTCCGCGCCATAGGCCATGGCGCGGTTGCCCGGCAGGGTCCAGGGCGTGGTCGTCCAGATGACGACACTGGCGCCGGCGATCTCCGGGGTGCCGGGGGTCTCGACCGGGAAGCGCACGAAGCAGGTGGTCGAGGTGTGGTCGTGGTATTCGACCTCGGCCTCGGCCAGCGCGGTCTTCTCCACCACCGACCACAGCACCGGCTTGGCGCCCTTGTAGAGGCCGCCGTTCATGGCGAACTTGTGGATCTCGCGGACGATCTGCGCCTCGGCGTTCAGCGTCATGGTCAGGTAGGGGCGCTTCCAGTCGCCCTCCACGCCCAGGCGCTTGAACTCCTCGGTCTGGACATTCACCCAGTGCTGGGCGAACTCGCGGCACTCGGCGCGGAACTGGATGACCGGAACCTCGTCCTTGTCCTTGCCGGCCGCGCGGTACTTCTCCTCGATCTTCCACTCGATGGGCAGGCCGTGGCAGTCCCAGCCGGGCACGTAGTTCGCATCGAACCCCAGCATCTGGCGTGACCGGTTGATCACGTCCTTGAGGATCTTGTTCAGCGCGTGGCCGATGTGGATGTTGCCGTTGGCGTACGGCGGGCCGTCGTGCAGGATGAACCGCGGCCGGTCCTTGGAGGCCTCGCGCAGCTTGGCGAACAAGTCCATCTCCGCCCAGCGCTTCAGCAGCTCGGGCTCCTTGGTGGGCAGGCCGCCGCGCATGGGGAAATCGGTGCGCGGCAGGAAGACGGTGGATTTGTAGTCGCGGGTCATTGGGGGTCCCTGGAGCATCCCTTGACAGGGGCGGCAAGTCTTGCGGGAAGCGGCGGTTCGGCTTCCGGTGTGAGCGGCGGTGTCCCGGCCCTCCTCAGAAGGCCGGGCCGGTAATTCGCTGCCAACGCTCCGGGGTGTGAGCCTGTTTCATCATCGCGCGGGATAATAGCGGGCGGGGGCGGGCGGTCAAGGCTGGTGCCGCCGCCCGCCGGGACCCCCCGGGCAACGATCAGGGCAGGATGGCGAACACGCGCGCCGGGAAGCCCGATCCCCGCGCCGGCTTGGGGAAGGTGACAACGGCGATGGCGCCGGCCTCGGGCACCCGGTCGAGGTTCGCCAGCAGTTCGATCTGATAGCGGTCGCGCGACAGAACGTAGGCTTCCAGCGAGTAGTCATTCCGGCTGGTGGCGATGCCGGGATCGGTGTCGGTCGGCTCGTGGCCGGAGGCGGTGATACCGCGCTCCTCATAGAGATAGGTCAGCACCTCCTTGCTCCAGCCGGGGTAATGGGCGGTGCCGGTGCTGTCTGCGTTGCGCATGGCCGCGGGATCGGGCCAGCGCTTCGCCCAGTCGGTGCGCATGGCGGCAAAGGCGCCGGCCGGCACCGGGCCATGGCGCTGTTCCCAGGCACGGACGTCATCCATGGTGATCTGATAGTCGGGGTTGGCGGCGGCCTTGGCCGACACGTCGAAAACCACTAACGGCAGCATCATTTCCTTGACGGCGATGTCGTCGACGGTGCGCAGCCCCTTGATGAAGTGGGCCGGCGGATCGACATGGGTGCCCCATTGCCCGACGTGGCAGTATTCCTGGGCAAAGAAGCCGGCGCCTTTGCTGCCCTCCCCCGGCTCGTAGGAATAAAGCGTCGTACGCCGCTCGTCGTCGAATCCCGGCCAATGCGGGATGCCCGGAGCAAAGCTATGGGTAAGGTCGACGAACTCCTTGCCGCGCAGTTGCGACAGCAGGTTCCACAGGCCGGGAGCTTCTCCGGCGGCCAACGCGGCGGGGGCGGTCCCGAGCGTCAGGGCCAATCCCAGGGCCGCGGCGAATGCATGTTTCGTCATGGTGCCCCTCATCTGGAAAGGGCGCCGGGCGGCCGCTCCGTCGAAGCTGGTCAGTCCATGCTGGCCTTGCCGCCGTGCGCCGCCGACCAGTCTACCGGAGCGTGCAGGAACTTCTCCACCTCGTCGAGGGTCTTGGTGTCGAAGTAGTTGTTCTCCCGTGCCACCTTCAGCACGTCCCACCAGGTGCATAGGCTGTGCAGGCGCACGCCGATGCCATCCATGATCTCCTTCGACTGCGGGAAGATGCCGTAATAGAAGATCACGAAGGTGTCCGTGCACTGACAGCCGGCGCTGCGCAGGGCGTTGACGAAGTTGACCTTGCTCTTGCCGTCGGTGGCGAGGTCTTCCACCAGCAGGACGCGCTGGCCGTCCTCCACCACGCCCTCGATCTGGGCGTTGCGGCCGAAGCCCTTGGGCTTCTTGCGGATGTACTGCATGGGCAGGCCCAGGCGCTCGGAGATCCAGGCGGCGAAGGGGATGCCTGCGGTCTCGCCGCCGGCGATGGCGTCGATGCTCTCGTACCCGCACTCGCGCAGGATCGTCGCCACCGCGAAGTCCATCAGCGCCGCGCGGGCGCGCGGGAAGGAGATGATGCGCCGGCAGTCGGTGTACACCGGGCTCGCCCAGCCGGAGGTGAAGATGAACGGCGTTTCGGCGTTGAAGTGCAGCGCCTTGATCTCCAGGAGGAGCTTGGCGGCGGTGGATGCGATGACCTCGCGGTCGGGAAGGGCGGACAAGGTCTGCATGGCGAAGCACTCCGGCGGGCTGACGGGCGAGCGCCCTGTGTAAACAGCCGCGCCGGGATTCGCAACGTTCAGGTCAGGCCGCGGCGGCTCGACGGCCAGAAGGGAATCCAGGGCACCTTGCCAAGCCGCCGCAGGACCCGCTGAGAGCCTTCGCGGGGATAACGGGAGGGAAAAGTACGGCGGTGCTCCTGCCAAAGAAAAACGTAAATAATAGCAAGGGCTCTGCAGGAGAGAATAGACGCAATCCTCCTGCAATTCCATCCGCCGTCAGTAGATGAGCTCGTTCTCGCCGCCGCCCTCGGCGATGACGATCTCGCCGCGCGCCGCCAAGTCCTTGGCGAGCTGCACCATGTACATCTGCGCCTCGTCGACGTCGCGCACCCGCACCGGCCCCATCGCCGCCATGTCCTCGCGCAGGATCTTGCCGGCGCGCTCCGACATGTTCGAGAAGAACAGG
>Ga0196970_1000678_pt1 | contig 34663 bp, 16 predicted proteins | sample S1v_513CmetaG_FD_148672 | JGI IMG/M metagenome (GOLD analysis project Ga0196970, IMG submission 148672) | Soil microbial communities from Anza Borrego desert, Southern California, United States - S1+v_5-13C | ecosystem: Environmental > Terrestrial > Soil > Desert | place: USA: California... | reverse complement strand
ACGCAGGCCGATAGCGCGAAGTCTGTATATTATGTACAGTATTGAATGGCGCCCTTCATTGACCTGCAAAGGTTTTGGGGAGCGCCACGGACACGATCCGAAGTCAGAGCGGCGCTGTCGAGACGATCGCAGGATCCTGGCTTGGCTCAGGACGTGCCGGCACCTCTCCGAACCTTCGTCTTCCTCCCGAACGAGCTTGGAGGAAAGCTCCTTCGCTTCCTGGCGCGCTCGATCTACCTCGGTGTGGGCCCGGTTCTCTACGGCGCGCAGGTTCTGAGTGAGGCTGCTGTTCCGTGGTCTGCGCCTACGCAGCCGCTCCGAGTGTCGCGCCGCCTCCAACTCAGCGCGCAGCGCACTGGCCCCAGCAGCCAAACGGGTGCATTCGTCGCTTGTGGGCCTCACGCGTTCTTGCAGTAGGGCGCTGCGCTGAGTGGTCAGCGCTTGGGCAACCCATTCCCCCACTAGTTGGACGATGGCGCATCGCGATCAAGCCGAAACAACGTAAGTTGCGCGCGCGCCACGCCCTTCTCACCGTTTTCTTGAATGTCAGAGAACGAAACGAGCACCGAGCCATCGCTCAGCCGATGCGCAGACGGCGCGAAAGGATTGAAATGGATTCGATCGGTCAACAACTGCTCCGGCCCGAGTGAACCATCGTTCGCTACAGAGCGTCGATACAGATCGAATCCGACTGGGAAGCGCGCCTCCTTGCCCTTGAAGGATGGATATACGTAATACACGTCAACGCCTCCATTCTGGCGCGGCAATGCATAGGCGTCATGCACATCAGGTTTGTTCGGCGCCTTGGCAGGAGACAGCTCCACCGGCTCAGACCAAGTCAGGCAATCGCGGCTGACCTTGTAGTGCGTCGCCATGTAGCCCCCTTTGGGAGGACGCTGGTAACTGAAGAAGCATCCGCCCTTCCCCATTGGCACCACACGTGGATACGCCACACGACCCGAGCCGAGCCAGATCGAGACGCCCGCCTTATCACCGCCTGGCCAGCGCTGCCATTGCGGCCCGGCCTCGTCGCCCCGAAAAGTCAACATGACGTCCTGCCCGGCACCGACCCACCGTGGAAGCTGACCAAGCCGGTGCAACCCAGCAGCGTCGCTCAAGCGCTGGGGCGACGCGAGGCGAGTGCCGTCGATACGCGCCCGCCACAGGTATATCGGCGCCAAGCTTGCGTTACTACTGGCAAAGTAAAGCCAGCCCTTCCCGTTGCTGGACACAACCGCGGGTCCATCCTCCACTTCGCCGCCAAAGGACAAACGCGTAGGCGCTGACACACTGCGTCCATCGAGCGACCAGGCCTGCCACAGTTGCGAGGAGTCGATATCGCCATGCTGGTAACGTGAGTAGAACAAGACGAACCCACCCGATGCAAGCGATGCCACCGCCGCCTGCCGATCCACTCCGATGTTCATGCTGGAGGCCCAGACGTCGCGCTCACCTACGGGCAGCCCTCCGGGCCTTGGCAACGCTCTCGCCTCCGGCGCTTGCTGGGCAGGCGTTCCTGCTTGGCCCGAATCGATTACTAGGCACTGCGCTGGGACAGCTAGACAGATTCGCAAAAAACGACTGACCATTTGTTTAAGCTCGACTTAGGCAGGTCCATGGACGATTGGGTTAAGAGTGTAAAGGCCTGGTCCTTCGCACCAAGTCTTCGTGGATGAGCGGATTGTGAGCGGCATCGCCGACGGGGCCAGCAATCTCGCCGCCCAGCCTTCCCGCGATCTTCATACCCCTGTTGTAGTCACCCAGGACGTCGGCGAAAGCCTGCTGCACATCAAGAACCGGATCTGCCAGCTTTGCGGCTCGCGAGGAGTAGTATTCCGCCGTGTTGTTCCAGAACGACTCAGCTCCTGCAGTCCCCGCTGTGGCCGCCCTACTAGCCGCTATACAGCCCTCGCATCTGCAAGAGCGACTCTTCCATTAACTAAGAACGCCTCCGACCCGAGCTTGATTCCCTGCATAACGGCGTCAGACTGCTATGCGAGTTCATTGAGCATCCCTGAGAAATCGGAAATCGTGACAGACGCATCAGCATTATTGTCGGAATCAGTGTCGCAATTCATTCGCTATCCATCCTTTATAATTTGAGTCGGGCTGGCCGAGCGGAATGCATGAAATCAAACGTGCGAATCAACCCTTGTCACAACTTCCAATACGACAATATGAATAGGGTCATGAGCAGGAGGGATGTCGGCAGCGAAACTGCCAACACAACCAGGTATTTGCTGGGTCCTGCAACTATTTCCCTCCATACTTCCAAGCCTGATCCCACAATAAGATGGCGAGAATTATCCGCCGGCAGACAGACACACAGAGGCAGGCTGTAACTAGAAGTCCAACCAGGAAGACAGCGGGCTTCTCAAACACAGACCTTGCGATAAAGACCAATACATAGGAAACAATGTACGCAAGCGCTACGGGCGTGTACTTTTTCATGCCAATTTGGATTTCTGTTGAGTTAAACTTGCCCGAGGCCAAGCCATGCCGAACCAATGGACGCGATGCCTTAGAGAAGACAGAGCTACTCGTCATGCGTTCATCATTAGTCCTCACACACCTTTGCGAGAGCCTTGAAAGTGTGGAGCACCCTCCTTAGCGCTCCCACATGCTCTCGCTCGTGTGTCGCCGTGACCCACCCCCGATAGCAGGGCCATCAGCCGGTAGACATTCCGACCTTTTTCGGCGCCTGCAGATTCGCTTGCGACCCGTGTTCTCGGGCGAATTCCGCAGGGGTTTTCCATGCCAGCGCACTGCGGGGGGCGCTCCTCGTCATAGAAGCGCCGCCATGCTTTGATTTTGCTCCGCTCGTTCAGACACTCCTGTCGCAGCCGGCCGTTGAAGCTTTCCACCATCGCATTGTCCGTCGGCGTCCCGCGTCGGGTGACCAGGCGGGTCACGGCCCCGGCGACATCTTCAGCGCGCAAGGACTGGTCTACGACAATGTCCAGGCACTCATGCGTGGAAGTGATCCAGCACCGGCAACAACCGGAAGCGACGGCCATCGAATAGCGCATCACTGACGAAGTCCATGCCCCACAGCCTATTGGGCGCCGTGGCCACTTTGATCGGTTGCCTCCGTCGGCTGCTGCGGCTACGCCGCGGCCGACAATGCCGCAACGACAGGCCTTCTCCTTGTAGATGCGATGGACCCGCTTGTGGTTATCCCGCCAGCCCTCGCGACGCAGCATCACCAAGACCCGCTCGCAGCCGTAGTGGACCCGGGTCTGGGTGATCTCGCGAATCCGTAGGCGAATGGCGCTGCAGTCGCGTACCTTGGCCTTGTACGAAAACGCCGAGCGCGACATCGTCTTGCGGCACACCTCGCCGACCGTCATCCCAGCTCAACCTGCTTGAGCGCGTACGCAATCTGCTCCTCGGTAAAACGGGACTTCTTCATCGCTTGACTCCTCGTGGTCCACGGGGGCCCAGGCGGGCAAAGTCTCTACTTTACGTTGGCCCGGTTTTCAGGGGTGGGTCACGAGTGAGATCATCTGCAGAACGCTTTTGTTCACAAAATCGATATGTGCTCCTAGCTCGTCAATCTCGGAAAACCGTAAAGGACTTGTCACGGTAATTCCCCCAAGCCTCCAATTCCTCACTTCGCAAACCGGGCCCGGCTTACTTGCGGCCAACTGGCTTGGTATGACACAGAGGACGAGGTAGTCACTGTGTTCAACTTGATAGAAGAAGTGGTACTCCATGTCACGGTTCTTGGAGTATCCGTGCTCATGTACCCTTCCTTGCCGAATATCCGTGTCTTCAGGACCAATGATCACCGCCCTTTGTGCCTTCAGCCTGACTTCAAGCGGCTCGGGCGTCCTGCCTGAGATCTTCAGCTGCGCCTTTGGATTGCCGCCAAACTGCTCGGGCAATGGGATCTGCACAAAAAGACTCTGCCGCCCCCCGCCCACGCTCGACGTCCCTTCGGGGGCCCTGAGCCAGACTCCCCTACAAGCCAGCCTTTCGTCATATGTAACTCTTTCCTTCAAACCCGGGGCGTATTGGGCTTCGCTGCCGCCACTCAAGCACAGAAACTTAAGCCCGAGCTCCGATTGGCTCTGGCGACAGGATGCAAGAAGCGGGGAAAGAATTAGCCCCATAAGTAGCGTCAGAAGGCCACGATAATCCTGCAACTCATGTCGATAACCTGTCGACGCAGATTTCATTATCATCTCTCTTTAAAGCTTTCGATCACATGCGTGGAGTGGACTCAACAGGCAGTCAATCACCCGCCGCTTGCCCGTCTTAATCTCTGCGATGAGCGTCATGCCGCGCTCATGCCCACCACCACACCATCGATTTCCAGCGTGATTGCACGCATGCCTCGCCTACTGCCAGCCGATCGCTTCAAACCAGGCTCTCTCGTCACTTCGATCGCCATCCGCGGCGAGGACGCGCATGCGTCCCCGCCGCGGCAACCTCAGCGCTCCAGCGTCCGCAGGGTGATCCCCATCCGGTGCTGGGTGGTCCACGCCGGATGCACGGCCCCCGAGCCCCCCGGGAATGCCTCGAAGTCGGCATCCTGCGTGAGGCCAACCTCGCTGCCGCCACTGAAACTGCCAAGTGCGTCCACCAGGTGTTGCAGCTCGGCGGCTGTCGAAGGCGTCGCGATTGTCGTGTAGCGCCCCGGCAGCGGCTTCGGCGATGCGGATGGCGTGATCGCGATGGGCAGCGCTCCGCTCCGGATCGGTAGCGGTGCCGTGTGCGCTCCCGTTCCGGCGGGCATCTGCGCCTCCATCGGCGACGCGGCCACGATCGGGGCGCGAACCAGCAAGGCGCCAACGGCGAAGCGCTCCGACGCGTCCCCCAATCCGGAGGCCTCGTCCATGGCCATCGTCGAGGTCTCAACCGCATTGCCGGACAACATCGCCGTGACCGCCCGACTGGCCGTCGCCAAGGGCGTGAGCTGACCGGCGATAGTCGCCGCGCTGATGGCGTAGCCACCGTCACCCGGCTGCACGTAGGCGATCGCATGCTCGCCGCCGAGGAAGTGGTCAACCACGCGCATCTGCTGGCCGGCATCGCCGTCCACCCGTACGATCAGGTCATCGCCGTCGCGGTGGTAGGTGAGCCGGGTCCGCGCGATGGCGTCGAGGTAGAGCCAGTCGGTGCCGCCGCCCGTGTTGTCGATGATGTCCGCCCCTGAGCCCTCGGCGTAGAAGTAAGTATCGTTGCCGGCGCCGCCGAACAGCACGTCGTCACCATCCTCGCCCACCAGCTGGTCGTCGCCTGCCCCGCCGATCAGGATGTCGGTACCAGATCCGCTGAAGCTGCCATTGCCGCCGGATAGATAGTCGTTGCCATCACCGCCATCGAGCTTGTCGTCGGCGCCCATCCCGAACAGCGTGTCGTCGCCGGCCAGGCCTTTGATCAGATCGCGCCCACTGGTGCCGACGATCTGCTCCCCGTTTGCCGTCCCTGTCTTCACCGAGGGGTAGTCGGCATCATTGCCCGTGCCGGGCGACCCGCCGCCGGTGTCTCCGCCGCCGTTGGTGGTCACCAGCGCGTTGATCGCGGCGGTGTTGAGGGCAGATCCACTAGCTGGCTGCAGGTAGTCCAAGGCCATGTCACCACCCAGGAAATGGCCGGTAACCGTAACCCGCTGGCTGGCATTCCCGTTGACGGTGATCACCAAATCGTCGCCGCTGCGGGTAAATGCCAGCTGCGAGACGGTGATGCCGTTCTGGAAGAACAGCCAGTCAGTGCCGCCGCCGGTGTTGTTGATGACGTCAATGCCGCCGCCGTAGACGTACTGGTCGTCCCCCGCCCCGCCGGTCAGCGTGTTGCCGCCGTCTTCGCCACGCAGGGTATCGTTGCCAAGACCGCCTTCCAGCACGTCGTCGCCTGACCCGGTTCCGCTGCCGTTTCCGCCGGAGAGGTAGTCGTTGCCGTCGCCACCGCGCAGGGTGTCGTTGCCCCCCATGCCGAACAGAGTGTCGGCCCCCGCCAGGCCCTCGATCAGGTCCTTGCCGGCACTACCGACGAGCTGCTCGCCGGCGGCGGTGCCGGTCAGCGTCTGGTCGAAGCCTGTGCCGGGGCTGCCGCCTCCACTGATGATGGCGGCAATCTGCGCGGCACTGTAGCGGTTGTCGCTGCCTTGCACGTAATCCAGTGTGGCATCCCCGCCGAGGAAGTGGCCGGCGATTCGTGCTGCCGGGGTGGCCGCGCCATCGATGCTGACCAGCAGATCATTACCATCGCGCGCGAAACCCAAACGGATCAGCGCGATGCCATTGACAAGCAGGGTATCGCTGCCGCCGCCGGCATTGTCGATCACGTCGCTGCCGGTGCTGGCATCGATCACATAGATGTCGTCACCTTCGCCGCCCAGCAACAGGTCGCTACCGTTTCCGCCCCACAGGGTATCGTTGCCGGCCATGCCGCGCAGCTCGTCGTTGCCGTCCAGGCCCAGCAGGGCGTTGGCGGCGGCACTGCCTTCGATCAGGTTGTCCAGCGCGTTGCCGTTGCCCTGGCCGGCGCTGTCGGTCAGCCGCAGGTTCTCTACGTTGTCGGCCAGGATGTACTGGCTTCCAAATCCCCGGACGACGGTGTCGGTGCCCTCGCCCGCCGCTTCGTAGACCCGGTCCGAGTCGGTGTCCGTGTAATAGGTATCGTCACCGGCGTAACCGTAGAGATTGTCCGCGCCGAGGCCGCCATCGAGCCGGTTGTCCCAGTCGTTGCCATGCAACGTGTTCGCCAGCGCGTTGCCGGTCAGGTCCAGGCCGGGATCCTCGGAGAGGCGGCCGATCTCGATGTTGTCCGCCAAGGTCCAGGAGATCGAGGTGGTGACCTCGTCGGTGCCTTCTCCGGCCGCTTCCACGACCACGTCGCCAGCATCATCGACGACGTAGGCGTCGTCTCCGAGCCCGCCTTCCATGCGGTCCGCACCGGCTCCACCATCGAGATAGTTGGCGGCCGTGTTCCCGATCAGCGTCTGCGCGCCGTCGGTGCCGTAGGCTACCCGCGCCTCGCTGCCCTCCATCAGGATCGCCCGTTCGATGTTCGCATCGACGATATAGCTGTCGCGTTCGAACTCGACGGTATCAATGCCCTCGCCGGCCTGCTCCACCACGGTCACGTATGCGCCTGTATTGAGAACGTAGGTATCGTCCCCTGTCCCGCCATACATCACATCGTTGCCGCCATTGCTCACCAGCCGGTCATTGCCTCCAAGGCCGCGCAGCTCCTCGCTGCGTTCGCTGCCCTGAAGCTCGTCGGCGCCCTCGGTACCCTTGATCACGGCGATCACCCGGAGATCCAGGTAGATCGTGGCGCTCTGGCCAAACGTATCGGTGGCCGAGATCACGATATAGGCGTTGTCCGCATCCTGCGGCGGCGTGCCACTCAGCGTGCCCGTGGCCGGGTCGATGCTCATCCAGGACGGACCCGACATCGTGTAGGTCAGCACGTCCCCTGGTTCGTCAACGAATGTCCCGGGCGGCAGGGCAAGTTCGAAGAACTCGCCCGTGCGCGCCGGCTCGCCGATGGTGAAGCCGTTGGCGACCGGCGGATTGTTGGTGTATGGAAGTTGGTCGATATCGCCGTGCCGTACCGTGCCATCGGCGAAGACGAATGCGTCGATCGCGCCGGTCAGGCTGTACACCCCGGGCGCATCTTCCCGCCAGTAGCCCTCGACGATCACGCGATCATCCGGGTTGCTGCCGACCTGGATGACCAGCTGCGTACCCTCCTGCGCCCAGGTCACCTGGTCAGGATCGACTCCCTCGCCGAAGATCACCTGATCATAGTCGCTGGTGACGCCGTTCCAGATCCGGATGGTATCGGTGCCGCCCCCCACATCGTAGAAGTAGCGATCGTTGCCGCCATACGCGGAGGTGAAGTTACCGGACAGGTAAGCGCCGCCGACGCCGATCAACAGATCGTTCCCGGCGCCACCGTACAGGTCCGCGCCGTAGACGGACGACATGATCGTATCGTCGCCCGCCTCCCCGTAGAGGACATCACGCTGGACGGAAATCAAGACCTCGCTGTTGATGGGGTTCTTCGCATTGCCCCAGATGACATCGTTTCCGCCGCCGCCGTGGATCTCGTTGCTGAACTTGTTGCCCTTCAACACGTTGTCGCCATCATCTCCCTGCAGGTTGCCGCGCAGGCCGACCCCTGTGCCGTATTCGTAGGCGTCTCCCAGGGTGAGGTTCTCCACATGCGCGTAATCCGATAGAGAGAACCACGAGCTCATCGTGGTGAGTTCATCCCATCCGGCGATGACCACCGTGTCGTTGCCGCCGCCTGCCGCCTCGATCACAACGTCCTGCCGGGTAACCAGGTAGGTGTCGTTGCCACCCAGGCCCGACAGGTGGGTCACGCCATTGACCAGGTGCCCTTCCAGGACGTTGTCGTCGCTGTTGCCGGTTGCCGTCGTCGCGGTGCCGGTCAAGCGGATGTTCTCCAGGTCCAGGCGTGTCTCGATCGAGTAGTCCAGGCTGGTCTCGACGGTATCGATCGAGTCGTAGCCGGTCTGCTGTTCGATGATGGTGTCGTCGGCACTATCGACGACGTACGTATCCTGGGCGGCCGTGCCCATGTAGGTGTCCTTGCCGCCACCCCCATCAAAACGGAACTTGAGGCTCGGCATGTCCAGGATGAGGCTGCCCGCTACCACCTGGAGCACATTGCCCAGCGAGTTTCCGATCAGCTGAGCGGGAATGTCGGGCCACCAGAAGTTGGCCGGCGTGTACACCAGGTTCTCGATGTTGGCGCCGATCCTGGCATGGTAGAAGTTGGTGTAGAGGGTATCCGTGCCGCCGTCGGCAGCTTCCTCGACGGCGTCGGTGGTCGCGGTGTACGGCGACGAGGTCCACGAGTAGTTGTAGTTGAGGAAGTAGCTGTCGTTGCCGCTGCCACCGATGTAGCGGTCCACATAGCTTCCGGTGTAGGCCATGTAGATGCGGTCGTCGCCCTCGCCAGCGTAGACGATGTCATTGCCGTCTTCGCCATACAGGGCATCGTTGCCGTTTCCGCCGTACAGGACATCGTCGCCGATCCCGCCGTAGATCTGGTCGTTGCTGTCGCCGCCGGAGAGGGTGTCGTTGCCGCCTCTGCCGGAAATGGTGTCAGGCGCGATCGTGCCGTTGTAGGTGTCATCGCCCTCGGTGCCGGTCCACGTCGCGGACTGGAAGTCCTGGCCCGAGATCTCCACGCCTTCGGCGAAGCGGACGCGGTGGTTGCTGTTGGCCAGGAATCCTTCCAGGACGATGATGTTGTCGGCGCTGGCGCCCGGACTGTTGCCGGCCACGAAGATGAAGAGGTTGGACCCGTCCACCTGGTAGTTGGTCACCATGTTCTGGGTGATCCCGACCAGGTTGATGATGTCCGAACCGGCATTGGCTGCGTCCAGGTTCTCGATGACGTCGTACCCGGACAGCCAGTTGATGTTGTAGGTGTCGTTGCCGGCGCCGCCGTCGATCCGGTCCACGCCGTTGCCGCCGCCGTTGTAGACCAGGTTGATGACGTCGTTGCCGGCGCCGCCGAACACCTGGTCATCGCCCTGCCCGTCGGTCAATGTATCGTTGCCTTCGCCACCGTCGATAAGGTCGTTGCCGCCCAGGCCGTCGATGGTATCGTCGCCGCCGAGGCCGTACAGCCGGTCGTCCCCTTCCGTGCCCTCCAGGGTTTCGCCGTTGGCGCTGCCACCGGAGATGGCGCCGTAGTAGATGCCCGAATCGACCACCGCACGGCTGATCCAGCTGCCGTTGGCGAACTGGATCCACGCCGCGGTGTCCTGGGTGAAGTAGCCCGACAGGCGCAGGCTGCTGCCGTCGGCCAGGGACAGGAGCAGATCGTCCTGGTCGCGAACGAAGCTCACCTCTTCGGCGGCGATGCCGTCGCGCAGGTAGATCTGGTCCTGGCTGCCGGCGGCCAGTTGCACGACGTCCTGGCCGAACTGCCGGTCAAAGTAGTAGCGGTTCAGGCCGGCACCGCCGACCAGCGTGTCGTTGCCCGCGCCGCCGACGAGGTAGTCGTCGCCGTCCTCGCCATGCAGGGTATCGTTGCCTTCGCTACCGAACAGGTTGTCGCTGCCGGCGCCGCCGAAGACCACGTCGTCGCCTTCGGCCGCGGTGACGATGTCGTTGCCGTCCTCGGCGTGGATGACGTCGTTGCCGGTGCCGCCGTAGATGCTGTCGTTGCCGGTGCCGCCGTAGACCAGGTCGTCGCCGTCATCGCCGTCGATGGTGTCGTTGCCGGCACCGCCGAAAATGGTGTCCTTGCCTGCCTCGCCGTCGAGGGTATCGTCGCCGTCGCCACCATCGAGCACGTCTTCGCCCTGGCCGCCGCCCAGGATGTCGACTCCGGTGCCGCCGTCCAGACGATCGTTGCCTGCGCCGGCGTAGAGTTTGTCGTCACCGGCCCCGCCGACAAGAGAGTCGCTGCCCGCTTCTCCATACAAGATGTCGTCATCCTCGCCGCCGTCCAGGCGGTCGTCCCCCTCCCCACCCTGCAACTCGTCCAGGCCGCTGCCGCCCACGAGCTGGTCATTGCCGCCGTTTCCGATCAGCAGGTCGTTTCCGACGCCGCCATCAAGGTAGTCGTTTCCATGGAAAGTCGCGGCCAAGGACTCGTTGGCGGCTTGGTCGCCCAGCAACTGATCGTCGCCTTCGTCGCCGTACAACGTGTCGTCGCCACCGTTGCCGTCGATGATGTCGTTGTCCGCGCCGCCGTGGATCAGATCGCGGCCATGCAGCGAGCCATCGAGGTCCACCGAATCACCCGTGAGGGTATCGCTGCCCGCGCCGCCGGCGATGATGTCGTCGCCGCCATCGCCGCTGGCGAAATCGTTGCCCGCTCCGGCGTCGATGTTGTCGTCGCCGTGCCGGGTCCCCGCCTGGTTGTTGTCGCCCCAGATGCTGTCATCTCCGGCGCCGCCGAGGAGCACGTCGTCGCCGTCGTCGCCGACGAGCTGGTCGCTGCCGGCGCCGCCATCGAGGTAGTCCTTGTCGGCATCATCCGCATCGGCCGGACTGGCTAGGCCGCGGCCCCAGATCCGGTCATTGTCGTCGCCACCTGCCAAGATGTCGCTGCCACCGTTTCCGCGGATGGTGTCGTTTCCGCCGCCACCGTCGATCACATCGTTGCCATTGCGGTTCGCCTGGTCAGAAGAACGCCAGCCTACGCCGTCACCGCCGCTGCTTGAGTCCGGGTAATCGCCGTTGATGATGTCGTCATCGGCCTCGCCGAACATAATGTCATTGTCGGCGCCGCCGACTAGACGATCCTGGCCGCTACCGCCCCGCATGGTGTCGTCGCCGTCGCCAGCCACCACGGTGTCGTTGCCTGCCCCGGCATCGATAACGTCATCGCCACTCGAGGTGCCATTCGGGTCCAGGTTCGTCCAGCCACGGGCGAAAATCACGTCTGTGACAATCCATGCCTTGCCGTGGTCGCGCACCGCCGCGCCCAGCTCAGCCAGCTTGTCGTTGAACTCGTCAACCTGGCTCTTGCCAGTGTCGGGGTCCGGCGTGGTGTCCAGCTCGGCGAAATCCGCCTGCTCGTAGCCGTCGTAGATGTAGTCGTTGCCCTCGCCCCCGATGAGCACATCGTCACCGATTCCGCCGAGGATGAGATCATTTCCGGCGCCGCCGTCCAGGTGATCATCGCCCGCGCCGCCCTCCAGGCCGTCGTTGCCGGCAAGCCCATCCACCCGGTCGTCCCCGGTGTTGTTGCCGGCCGTGCCGAACAGGTCATCGTCGCCGGTCAAGGCGTTCAGGCTGTTGCTTGGAACATTGCCGGCCAAGGTGATCCCAAGGTCACCATCGTGCCAGTTCATGACCCGGATGGAGTCGCCCGTCTGCAATATCGAGATGACCAGCAGATCGCCCTGTGAGCCGGAAACGACCGTCAGCTTTGCCTTCTTCGAAGCGTCGTACCAGGCGTTGTCGGATATGCGCTCGCCCGCGGATATCGCGGCATCGTCGAGATATATCCAGCCGCTGCCATCCGAATCGATCACGGTATCGACCGTCACGTCCGTCGAGTCGTCCACATAGAATCTGTAGGTATCGGCCCCGGCGCCGCCGATCAGGTAGTCGCTTCCCGCATCGCCGGTCAGGTCGTCGGCGCCGGTACCACCGACCAGGAAGTCATCGCCCCCGCCGGCAAGGAAGGCATTGGCGCCGCTCACGCCGATGATGACGTCGGAGCGGTCGTCAGCGGGCGCGGCCGTGGAAATGCCGCCTGTCGAGTTCTGGACGATCCAGCGCGCCTGCTCGATGGCCCCTCGGTTCCAGATGACCCCGCCACTGGCCTGTTTCAGGTAGTCCTCGAGCGCGGCAAGGCCCTTGCTGGCTTGTTTGCCCAGCTCGCCAGCGTCGAAGCGCAGGCTACCGGTGCCCACGGTCAGGAACTCATGGAAGTTCGCCACGAACTGTTCCCGGTCCCTGTTGTTGCCCTGCGCATACATGCCGGCGAGGACCGCATCCACCAGCGCCGCGGCCAGTGTCATCGTGACCGGCTTGCCACCCTGCAGGTACTCGAAGCTGGCATCGTTTCCGCCGAGGGCTTGCGTCGATATCTTGCCTATGTCGGCGGCCAGAACATCCAGCGCGTTCTCGCCGGCGAGATGGCGCTGGACCAGCAGTTCGAGCAGCGTGGAAACCGGATCCTTGGGGGTTATCTCGGCGTAGGGCCCGGCAAATATCCGCGCCAGCAGCTCGGAATGCTCCTGGATGGCCTGGAAGAAGTCCTCCGAAAGCAGGATCCCGGCCAGAAGACTCATGGAATGAAGGTCAACCGGATTCCCGCCGTCGTAACCTAGGACGAATTCCCAGCCGAATCCCGACCTTGCCTTCACGTCCAGCTCTAGGGCATCGCCATAGATCTTGTCGACGGACAGGGCGAGCGGTCCCAATGGCGCATAGAGACTCGCGAGCACCAGGGCCAATACGTCGGTGGTCGCCCTGCCTGCCAGGGACAGCGCCTCGCCGGTCACGAATACCCGGTCGACGTTGGACTCCCGCGCGAGCCTGCTGGGACTTGGCAGAAACACACCGTCCACCGGATCCACCGCGATGTACTGGGCGAAGCTGTCGGGCAACAGGTATCCGTGCACAGTCAATGCCGCCTTCAGTGCGTTGACCGAAAGGGCGGAATCTGCGGACTTCTCGAACGGCGCCTGGTCGAAGACGATGGCTCGCCGATCGAAGTAAACCGCCATCAAGGAGGCCAGGCCGCCCCCCAGCGAGTGGCCGGTGAAGCTGATTTCCGCCGACTGGCCGTAGGGTGAGTTCAGGACATCCATGTAGAACTCTGCCGCCTCAACCACCTGCTCGGACACCAGTCCGGTGGCGGCGGGAATATTTCCAGTGGACCAGTCCATGTTTGTTTCGTCGGTGGTGCCCGCATAGGCGATCACGACCTTGCCCGTGCTGACGTCGCGATAGGCCCGCGCCATGAATCCGGATGCCGAAACGCGTTCCGCGATCACCACCCAATCGGTGCTTGGCAATGGCAAGGTGTTGAGCTCAGAGCGAACCCTTGGGGTACCGGAAGCGTCGTTGTTCGTCGCGCCGTATACGTTTGCGGCGAGCAAGGCATAGACTGCTGATTGGCTTGAGAATTCCATCTGTAGATCCTTCTGTCAGATGGCCCGCTTACGGGCCGGTCAGGGGCACAGCAGGTAGCTGTTTCTCTCCACCTCGAATACCTGCCGCAGCGTGGGCGGTGGCGTGTAGTCCAACTGTCCGTTTGCGCTGTTCACATCGCCGGCCGAAAGATGGGTGATGTGCCGCGAGTAAGGACCCTGCGAGAAACCCGAGAGGTTCATCCGCAACCGGTCGACCGGCGCCTGTTGCTGGCTCAGTCTTTCCAGCTGCCCATTTTTCCAACGATAGAAGTTCGCCTGATAAACTCCTTTAGGCTTGCCCCGACAGAAATAGTCGCGCCCCTGCACGGGGATGGTGACGAAATAAATCTCGCCGTCCATGAGGTCGAAGGACAATGGCACCTCGGTCGCCGCATTGACCCAGGCGAATTTCGCCGGGAAATAGTGGATTTCCTGGTACAGGACATTGCCGACCCTTGAGTTCGGGAACCCCGTCCTGGCGGATTGCGAATACCTGTCTACCAGGATGATTCGGTCATCATGGAGGCGCACCTCTTCCCGCCATCGCTTATCCACCCTGGTGCTGCACCCGGCGATGACCACCACGGCAAAGATCGACGTGATGGCAACAGCCAGCCGCCAGAGGTAACAGGGTCGACTGCCGGGAATGCAGCGGGAGACCTGGGGGAACACCTCTGGATTTGCATCGAACTGCATTCTGATCGCCTCGGAAAGTTGAACGCCGGGTGCCCCAAATGGACACGCTCCGGTGGGAGTGGCTGAATTGCTGGTGGCTGGCATCACTGCAGGAACAACTTCGCTAGCGGCGCGGGCCTGAACCCGGCATCCACGGCATCCCTGGAGCGGGCACGGACCAGCCAACTCATCGCTCCCGCATCCCTTCGCCAACATGCTGCCGCAACGGACTCAGCAGGTAGTCGATCACCGTTCGTCTCCCGGTCTTGATTTCCGCGCTCAGCGTCATGCCGGCACTCATGCTGACCACCACGCCATCGATACCCAGCGTGCTGCCATCGAGCCGGATCCGTGCCGGAAACACCAGGCCGAGCTGCTCGTCCTGTGCCGCATCGTGCGACACGCTGACCACCTTTCCGGTCAGGTACCCATAACGTGTATACGGAAAACTCTCGATCTTCACTGTCACCGGCTGGCCCGCCCGCACGAAGCCGATGTCCTTGTTGAGCACGGTGGCCTCCACCTCCAACGCCTCCTGCGGCACCACCGCCAGCAGTTCCTGCGCCGGCGTCACCACGCCGCCCACTGTATGCACCGCCAGCTGTTGCACCGTGCCGTCAACCGGCGCACGCAACGTCATCAGCCGATCGCGCTGGCCGGCCTTGGCTAGCTCAGGCGCGCCCTGGGCGGCCTGCTGCTGGGCCTCACGCAACTGATCAAGCGTCTGCTGCCGGAAATCCGCAACCAGCACGCGTAGCTCTTCCTGTGCCGCGCTGAGTGCGGAATTGATCTCCTGCAAACGATTGCGCTGGGTCGCCAGGTCGCGCTCGGCGGCGATGCGCTCCTGCTCGCGCAGCAAGTATTCGTGGCGACCAACGTACTTGCCCTCAACCAGGCGACCGTAGTCGTCGGCACGGATTTGCGATATACGCGCCGATTCAGCCAGCGGCTCAATTGCATCCCGTGTGGTCTGTAGTTCCGCGCGGCGCTGGGCGATGGTCGCCTGCAGGTTGTGGCGCTTGGCCTGGAGTGCGTCAAACTGGCTGCTCGCCAGCGCCTGCTCGGCGCTGAAGCGGTCTGCCGGCACGTCGTCGGCCGCTGCGAGCTTCGGGGAACTACCGCTATCGATCGCCTTAGCCAACGCAGCCAGCCGCAGCGCCGCCAGCCGCGCCTCTGTCAGCGCCTCGCCGGCCTGCGCAAGTTCGGCCCCGGTGGTGGTTGCATCCAGCTCGATCAGCGGCTCGCCGGCCCTAACCTTCTGCCCGTCACGCACCAGGATCCGCCGCACCACGGCGGTCTCGGCCGGCTGGATCACCTTCGTGCGCGAATCCACCACCATCCTGCCCGGCGCCACCGCCACGATATCGAGCTTGCCAAGACAGGCCCACAGCAGCGCCACGCAGAAGAACGCGATGATGACGCGCATGGTCCAGCGGACGGTCGGCGAGACCGGCGACTCGATCAGCTCCAGGTGGGCCGGCAGGAACGCACGCTCGTCGGCGCTGCGCTGGACCGGGTCGAACTCGTGGCGCACCTGCCAAGCCGAGCGCAACACGGCTGCATAGCGCTGCAGGAAGTCCTTGCAGCCGGCGATGACGTGCTTCATGCCATCCCCGCCTGCAGCCGGTGCAGCCGCGCGTAGTGGCCATCCGGGCGATCGACCAGCTCGGCATGGCTGCCGGCTTCGACAATCTGTCCCTTCTCCACCACCACGATGCGATTGGCCCGCCGTACCGTCGATAGCCGGTGCGCGATGATCAGCACCGTACGCCCCTTGCAGATCGCGTGCATGTTGGACATCACCGCATGCTCGGACTCGTAGTCCAACGCACTGGTGGCTTCATCGAGGATCAGGATGCGCGGGTCGGTGATCAGCGCCCGGGCGATCGCCACGCGCTGGCGCTGCCCGCCCGAGAGGCCGGTACCGTGCTCGCCCACCTGGGTGTCGTAGCCCTCGGGCAGTTCGGTGATGAATTCATGCGCGCCGGCCAATTTGGCCGCGCGGATGACCCGCTCCAGCGGCATGCCGGGATCGGCCAGGGCGATGTTCTCGCGGATGCTGCGGTTGAACAGGAAGTTTTCCTGCAGCACCACGCCCAGTTGCCGGCGCAGCCAAGCCGGGTCGGCCAGTGCAAGATCGTGGCCGTCGATCAGCACGCGACCACGCTCGGGTGTGTACAGCCGCTGCACCAGCTTGGTCAGCGTGCTCTTGCCCGATCCCGAGCGGCCGACGATACCGATCACCTCGCCCGCCTTGATGTCCAGCTCGATGCCGCCGAGCACCTCTGGCGCTTCAGGGCGGTAGCGAAAATGCACGCGCTCGAAGCTCACTCGCCCCTGGATAGGCGGCAGCGCCATCCGGCTACCGGTGACTTCGGTACGGGTATTGAGGATATCGCCCAGCCGTTCGACCGAGATCCCGACCTGCTGGAAGTCCTGCCACAGCTGCGCCAGACGGATGATCGGCGCGGCCACCTGACCGGACAGCATGTTGAAGGCGATCAGCTGGCCGAGGGTGAGCTTGCCCTCAATGACAAGCTTGGCACCGAAGAACAGGACCGCCACGCCCACCAGCTTCTGCACCAGCTGCACGCTCTGCTGGCCGACCGTGGCCACGCGGGTCACGCCGAAGCCGGCACTGACGTAGCCGGCCAGCTGATTGTCCCAGGTACGCGTGGCGCGCGGATCGACCGCCATCGCCTTCACGGTACCGATCCCGCTGACGGTCTCGACCAGGAACGACTGGTTGTCCGCACCGCGGGCGAACTTGTCCTGTAGGCGCCGGCGCAGCACCGGCGTGATGGCGGCCGAAATCAGACCGTAGGCAGGCAGTGAGACCACGACAATCAACGTCAACCAACCGCTGTACCAGAACATCACCGCCAGGAAGACCACGGTGAACAGCAGGTCCAGGACCGAAGTAAGGGCCTGCCCAGTGAGAAAGCTGCGGATGTTCTCCAGCTCGCGCACCCGGGCAATGGTGTCGCCGACCCGTCGCGACTCGAAGTAGGCCAGCGGCAGCGCCAGCACGTGGCGGAACAGTCTCGCGCCCAGCTCCACATCGATCTTGCTGCTGGTGTGGGCGAACACGTACGTGCGCAAGCCGCTCAGCACCACCTCAAACACGGCCATGCAGACCAGGCCGATGGCGATCACGTCCAGCGTGGTGAGACCGTTGTGGACCAGCACCTTGTCCATCACCACCTGGAAGAACAGCGGCGTGACCAGCGCAAACAGCTGGATAAACAGCGAGACTACGAATACTTCCAGCAGCATCTTGCGGTACTTGATGACCGCCGGGATGAACCAGGTGAAGTCAAAACGCGCCAGCTGGCCCAGTACCGAGGCGCGCGAGGCGACCTGGAGCAGGCGGCCGGCGTAGCGTTGCTGCAGTTCTTCCAGTGGAATCTGGCGGGGGCGGCGTTCGGCCAGATCGTGCACCAGCGCCTGGTCGCCCTGGATGCGGGCGATCAAGAACGCCCGACCTTCGGTATCCCAGGCCAGCGCGGGAAAATTGGCCATCGGCAACCGGCTGGCGGACAGCGTAGAGACTTTCGCTTTCAGGCCCAGCTTGCGCGCGGCCAGCAGCAACGTGGTTTCGTCGAAGACTTCGCCATTGCGGCCGAACTCGTGCGCCAGCTGCTCAGCATCGGCAGCCACGCCGTGGAACTGCGCGAGCAGAACGAGGCCGCGCAGGCCTAGATCGTGTTGATGCGATTCCCCAGATGCGGCGCTATCGCCTTGCGCGCCCACAACGGTAAGCGCGGCGGTCCCCTGTTGCATAACGTCCCTGCTATGCGGGCCCCGGTTGGGCCTTGTGCGCGCAGCATCGTCAGCAATGCCCCCGCTGTCAATACTTTGACGTGAAGTGGGATCCAGAACGCATTTTTACCCCTTCAAAGCAGCGCCGCAAAGTGGCAGTAGTACAGGGCCAAGGACGCCATATATGGAGCCCCTAACTTAAACCTTGAACTCCCACGCACTGAGGCGTGCGCCACCCTCGATAACTTGACCTAATCGCCTATGTCCTCTGTTTGGAGAGCGTCGGGCCCGGCGCTGTCGATGGACCCTCGCCGCCATCAAGCGGAAGATTCTCTCTGATGTTCTTCGAGCGCTTCTTGTACGACCTTACGCCCTATCGCTAATCACGCCCACGCCCAGGCAGAACCTCGGGGTTTTGGGCAATAGAATCGACCAGGAGTAAGGCAGAACGTAGAAGCGTCTTGCTTGCCGATCTGCGTCTGGACTTTGTCCGTCCCCTCCGACCCGACGCGGCGCAAGTTGCCTAAAGATAACGCGCGCCGTATTGCTGGGACCCGCTTGTCCTCGGCATCCAAAGAGAAAGACCTGGAATATGTTCCGCTCAAGCGCGGCAACCAGGCGCTGCTCCCAGCGCACTGAGTGGCGCCGCATTGCAGTGTGCCTAAATGACTGCCACGCCCTGCGGCTCCTCATTCATCGGGCTTCTGAAAGCTTAGGCCTTTGAGCACCGTGTAGCCCTCCGGATCCCAGAAGACCTCACCCTGTTCCAAGACGCGCGCGTGAAGGCCGATGGATCCCACGTCTCTATCCGCGTACTCGGGATGCAGCGCGCGGAATTCAACCAACCCTTCGCTCAACTCGCTGCTGGCCCGGAACAGATGCAGGGCGTGCGACTTTCTCTCCTCGAGGAGACTGTCTGTTCGGATATCGATGAAAACAAGCCCTTGCTGGCTCGGCAAGCGCAGGAACAAGCCGTAGCTTTCCTCTCCGTCGATCTCGTAAGTATCGAGCACGCCCAATGGGCGATCAACGATCCTCGAGTGCGGCGTACGCGCAGGATCCTTCCGAAATATTCTGTAGATGTGATAGACCGAAATGGAAAAGAAAAGCACCACGCTGGGATGGCGATACCACCCCGCCACGCCCGCCAATGTCATCGACAACAGCGCCACAAGCGCCCAGTTCAATTTTTTCTTAGCCACACCCGCACCCCGACTGAGCGCTTCGCGCTGCCGCAGTAGGCAGAGCGCCGTAAATTGAGATCACCGACCCTTTGAATCCGTTGTACAGCCACCCGCCGTTCCCCATCATCCTGTTCAATCGCGGAGAAACGGCCATGTAGTTCCAGATGGCATTGGAGCCACCGGCCGATTGGGGGCGAAACCAATGGTGCAGCTCGTAACTGCCTTTGTAACCGCCCACCGACCTGCTCCATGTCCTCTGGACACTTCCCCACCGTCGCGTGTCGCTGAATGTTCTGCCCGCCCGTCCCGCCTGATTGGCTACACCTCGACCCAGATGGGCATCGCCAAAGGCCAGGCTGACGGCCATGCCACCAACACTTCACCGGCTCCATAGGCCCCCGAGCACTGATCGACCCCGCCGTCGATTCCGGCGGCGCTTCGAATGCCGGTGACCCAGGTGCGCGTGGCGCGCGGATCGACCGCCATCGCCTTCACGGTGCCGATGCCGCTGACGGTCTCGACCAGGAACGACTGGTTGTCCCCGCCGCGGCGAACTTGTCCTGTATGCGCCGGCGCAGCACCGGTGTGATGGCGGCCGAAATCAGACCGTAGGCAGGCAGTGAGTCGAAGTAGCCCAGCGGCAGCGCCAGTACGTGGCGGAACAGCCGTGCGCCCAGCTCGACATCGATCTTGCTGCTGGTATGGGCGAACACGTAGGTGCGCAGCTCGGTCAGCACCACCTCGAACACGGCCATGCAGACCAGGCCGATGGCGATCACGTCCAGCGTGGTGAGACCGTTGTGGACCAGCACCTTGTCCATCACCACCTGGAAGAACAGCGGCGTGACCAGCGCAAACAGCTGGATAAACAGCGAGACTACGAATACTTCCAGCAGCATCTTGCGGTACTTGATGACCGCCGGGATGAACCAGGTGAAGTCGAAGCGGGCCAGCTGGCCCAGCACCGAGGCGCGCGAGGCGACCTGGAGCAGGCGGCCGGCGTAGCGTTGCTGCAGTTGTTCCAATGGAATCTGGCGGGGGCGGCGTTCGGCCAGATCGTGGATCAGCGTCTGATCGCCCTGGATACGTGCGATCAGGAACGCACGGCCGTCGGTGTCCCAGGCCATTGCAGGGAAATTGGCCATCGGCAACCGGCTGGCGGACAGCGTAGAGACCTTCGCTTTCAGGCCCAGCTTGCGCGCGGCCAGCAGCAACGTGGTTTCGTCGAAGGCTTCGCCATTGCGGCCGAACTCGTGCGCCAGCTGCATAGCATCGGCGGCTACGCCGTGGAACTGCGCGAGCAGCACCAGGCCGCGCAGACCTAGATCGTGCTGACGCGATTCCTCAGATGCGGCGATATCTCCTTGCGCGCCCACGACGGTGAGCGCGGCGGTCCCCTGTTGCATAACGTCCCTGCTATGCGGGCCCGGTTGGGCCTTGTGCGCGCAGCATCGTCAGCAATGCCTTCGCTGTCAATACTTTGACGCGAAGTGGGATCCAGAACGCATTTTCACTCTTCATAGCAACGCCGCAAAGTGGGAGTAGCACAGGCCAAGGACGCCGATATGCAACCCTGAATTTGGACCTTGAACTCCCCGCACTGAGGCGTGCGCCACCCCCGATAACTCGGCCAATGGGTGCAGTTAGCGTTATCCCTTAAGTATCCCCGGACGGCAATTGCGCTTTGCCGGTAGTCGCGCGGAAGCGATGGCAGCTTGAAGTGCGGCAATAAGCTCTTCCGCAGCCTCCGATGAAAGCTCGAGCTCCATGTTTGCCAGCATTTTGACAACCCTCTGCGGTATTCGACGGTGGCGGCTCGCACAGTAGTTCCCATGGTTAGTGCTCCGATGGTGGACTGGAGGGGCTTACAACTTCGCTATGCAAATTGGCTCCGGGAAAGTTGTTAGCCGACTACTTGCCCTAGCAACTCACACCGGACGAAATCCCATCCCGCCGCGCACCCTTCGAAAAACACTTCAAAGAAAATCATCTTCGACGGCGGGATGAGCTACCAACCTCTTCAATGCACTCTCATCCAGTGGGTAGCGGACCGAGGCCATCGTTGGGACAAAGATCAACCTTGACTTATCGAGAGATTCGATGAAGACGAAAAAATTATCCGCAGTGGCGGTCATACCCAGCTTGGATGAGTAGAAGGCGAAGTCAGCAACCTTGCGAATTCTGGCATCTGGGTGCATGAAAACCACAATGTTCCTGGCGCAATGCTGCCTGAGTCCCTCCAGTTCATCTTTCTGCTTGACGACTTCCCCGTCGTAACTGACTTGGTTGTTCCGATCTACCTTCACCAGCACCAACTCCCTCTCTTGACAGTTCGATGCAAGTAGCTGGAGCGGACTGAACGCACAAACAAGCAATAAGCACGCTTTCCAATGCATATCAAATCTCCCGTACCTGGAAAACACAATGTTGTTATATCCAAAGTTGTCCGCCCCCACGGGACCCACGACACCCTCGTGTGCGCCAATTGAGGAGAGTGACCCGGCAGCAGTCATGACCACAATGGCTGCGTGCTCGGTAAAGCCGTCACCGCCTTTCGCGATTGATGCGATACCGCCTGGCGCTGTTTGCTCGTATGACTTCAGCTTACGCCAATTGGGAACGTGCCCATCACTTGGCCCAGCTGCCGTAGGGAACTCTCCCGTCGCCTTGGAATCCTTACCGCTGTCGGCGCAGCTGCAGCCGCGCAGGTAAGGGCGCTGCGCCTGTAAGAACCTGACGGATACTGTGGCAAACAACCATCACACCATCTAGCTCGGCCTCCAAACCGTCAGCTCGTGCTCGCTAACCGGACAACTCCTGGTGGATTTAGGCAGTGGCCTTACGGCCTCTCAGGTTGATCCCGGCCCGCTTGCGGGCCGGTCAGGGGCACAGCAGGTAGCTGTTTCTCTCCACCTCGAACACCCTGCCGCAGCGTGGGCGGTGGCGTGTAGAGACACAGCCCCCCCGCAAAAACGAAATATTCAAGGAAGCACATTCCTATCTGGCTTGCTCGCTACCAGCGCCAATAGTTCACCCGGATCACGACTTAAACGCACCATAACGTGCCGGTCAAAGTAGTACATCAGTCGCGTCGATCCAGGTGCCAGCGTAAACAAGAAGAGAGAGTCTTCCTTGAAGGGCGCGCCAACCTTGTTGGCGGCAACTTCATCGAGAAACATGAAGGTAGTTAAAGGGACACGCTCGTCCATCAAGACGAAGGTCTTACGCGCACAGTATTGTCCGAGCGCATTTGGAATTTGGTCTTTCGAGACTGGTGCTCCGTTGAACCGATACGCGAATGGTGCGCGTCCGTTCGCTGATTCGATCTCGATTATCAAGGCCTCGCGTTGATGGCAAGGTGTATGAGCATAAGCTCCTAAAGGCGTTGCCAAAGCTAACAACAGCTTGAAGTGGAGCGCAGGGGCACTTGGCATGACCTAATCTCCAGTGTATCCAAGGTAGATTGCGTCTCCAGCCATCCTGTCGACGCCCGACGCACGGAAGCTTGAATTCCCCTTTACTGAGGCGTGCGCCACCCCGACAACTTCGCCTAATCGCCGGCCCGCCCCGCGTCTGTCCCGCTGATAAATCTTACCGGCCGAAGCCCGGCTCAATTCCGCTAACGCGAGCACGCCGAAGGAGTGTGAAATGGCGGTAGAGATACGACGAGGTGAACGTCTTACGGACGTCCGCACTCCCGGAGCCCGAGTAACCATACTCACCGACGGCGGCTGGCATTCTCCGCCCAAAGCGTCGATGAGCAATAGCAACCAATCACCCCAAAATAATAACGGCCAACATCACAGCGGCCAGCACCGCGCTCACTCTATCTGGCCAACTCGCGTTGCCTACAAAGACGATTGAAATAAGGATTAATCCAATCAACTCGGCTCTCACAGTCCTTCTTACAACGTAGTCAGCGACGAGACCTTCAGCATTTAACCCGATTAGGGCGGAAGTAAGAAAGAAGCGACCGCAGGCTAACCACCAGACACCCAGAGTCAAACAGAATGGCAGTATGACTGCCAAAACTGCTTTGAACGGAACAGATGTCTGACTGATCCAGTTAATCGCCATTATAGACATGTACGTTGTCACAACAACCTGGGCCGGCAGCAGCCCCAGCCATAATGTGTGCTCGGGCTTAGAAAGCTGGTTAATAACAGGTAAAATACCAATCAAGACAAAAATTGGCGCAGCAATAAGCGTCCAGGCCCATGGCCACTTCCCACATGAGAGGCGGAAATACATCGGTCGCGTCCTTTATATGTTCCTCACAAGTCCTCGCAAGAGCCCTGGCAGTGTGGGACACCCCCTTGGCGCTCCCGCACGCCCTCGCTCTTGTTTCTGCTTGCCTGGCACATTTATAGACCTGATGCATTGCTGCGGCAGAACTCACCAGCAGCGCCACGGCAAGCACCCTGACGTCCACGATCACCCCATCGTTGATGATAGGCCCTCCGGGACGCGATGAAGTCAGCAATGCCTTACATTTAACAGCGTCAGAACGGGCATAGGTGCTGCTAATAGCCCGCAGGTCCCAGGGCGGGTCTCGAGGCCCGACTACGAACCTCCCCTACGCCACCCCCGTCGCACCCCGCTGCCCACTCCTCACCCCATCCAACAACACACCTACCACCTTCTCGATAAACCCCTCATCGACCACCTCCCGCGTCATCAGCACACGAAAGTAGATCGGTCCCGAGAGCATCTCGAGAAGCAGTTTTGCGTCGGTGCCCTGTGGCAATTCACCACGCGCGATTGCACGTTCAATGATGACTTCAGCGGCATTGAAGCGAACTTTGTAAAAGGCTGCGCGGCTCTGCGCCAGTGCGTAGTCGTCTTTGCTCGCGGCCATCATGCGTACGATTCCTTCGCCCAGCGGTGAGCTGAGATAACCGGCCAGCGAACGGGCCACGCCGCATAGATCTCGCCGGAGTTCGCCACTATCGGGAATGGCGATCCGCACCTGGCTGGCGTCCAGCAGCGCTTCAAGAATCACGTTTTCGATTGAGCCCCAGCGGCGCTGGATGGAGGTGGCGTGCACCCCCGAGCGCCGCGCCAGCTCGCTGAAACTCAGCCCGGCCGGGCCAAGCTCACCCAGGGCATCGGCGGCTGCCTGCATCACCGCCTCGCGTACCCTCGCCGAGCGGCCTCCGGTGCGTCTGCGCACCTCCCCGCCAGGCGCGGCGCCTTCAAGAGGTTGATTTTCCAAGGTTTGCTTCCTTCCCGAGCGGTCGCCCGCCCCGCCTGCAGCGTTGCCTACCATTAACGCAGAGTGCTTGCAATAACGCAACGACAGGCGTAGCTTGGTTTAACGCAGACCAGCTGCGTTTATCACGAGGCGCGCCGTGACTCCAAGCATCCAGACCGATCCCCGGGTAGATCCGCGTATCAAGGCTGCGTTCGCCGGCATCCCTACCGGCATGCCGCAGCCGGATGTGTCCAGCCGCGAGGAGCTGCTCGCGCAGGAGTACTCGCCCGAAGCGCTGGCCGCGCTTGCGTACCAGAACAGCTTGTTCGAGAAGATGGATAGCGAGACCGTCGCGCCTTCAACCGGGCTGAGAGTAAGCACGGAGACGTTTGTTTCTGCACCGGATGGCAATACGGTCCGGGTCCAGTTCATTCGTCCCGACGGCAACCAGATCCTTCCCTGTGTGTACTACATCCACGGTGGGCGGATGGCGTTCAGCTCCTGCTTCATGGGCAACTACAGGACCTGGGGCCGGATGATCGCGGCCTGCGGTCTGGCGGTGGCAATGGTCGACTTCCGCAATTCGGTGCATCCTGATTCGTCGCCGGAGGTGGCGCCCTTCCCTGCCGGGCTCAACGATTGCGCGTCCGGCCTGCGTTGGCTGCACGAGAATGCGGCCGCGCTCGGCATCGATCGGCAGAAGATTGTCGTGGCTGGTGAAAGTGGCGGCGCCAACCTGGCGCTCGCGCTGGCGATGAAACTCAAGCGCGAAGACGGGCTCTCGCTGCTCCAGGGCATCTACGCGATGTGCCCGTTCATTGCCGGCCAGTGGCCCCTGCCGCAGTACCCGTCTTCCAGCGAGAACGAAGGCATCTTCATCTCGGTGCAGAACAATCGCGCCACCATGGCATACGGAATCGAGGCCTTCAAGGCACGCAATCCGTTGGCCTGGCCCGCGTTCGCCACGTCCGCCGACGTGGAAGGATTGCCGCCGGTGGTCATCAGCGTCAACGAATGCGATCCATTGCGCGATGAAGGCATCGCCTTCTACCGCCTGCTGCTCCAGAGTGGCGTCCCCGCCCGTTGCCGGCAACTCATGGGGACCTGCCACGGCATCGAAATCCTGCCGGTGGTCTGTCCCGATATCGCACGCGCCACTGCCCGCGACATCGCGGGATTTGTCCTCGATCTTCCCTGATCCGCGGAACCAAGACCATGTGCCCTGCTACCCTCGCCTCTCCTTCGGGCACGCCGCTGCCCGTCAGTTCTCCGGCTTCGGCCGGCTTTTGCAGCCGCAGGCTGGATCGCCTCGATGCCGCGATGCAGGCGGAAGTCGATGCCGGGCACTACGCTGGCATAAGCGTGGCGGTCGCGCGCCACGGCAAGTTGGCAAAGTCAGGCTGCTACGGCTACCAGACGCTCGAACAGCGCCAACCGCTGCGCGAAGACGCCATCTACCGCATCGCTTCGATGACCAAACCGATCATCGCCGTGGCGATGTTGCTGCTCTACGAGGAAGGCCACTGGCAACTGGACGACCCGGTAACCCGGTTCATCCCGGAGTTCGCGGACCTGCAGGTCATGCAGCAGGACGGCACGCGGGTTCCGCTGCAGCGCCCGATGCGCATACGCCACATCATGTCCACCACGGCCGGCTTCGCATTTGGGCCGCTGCTGGGCAGCGTGAATCCCGCGGTGGACGCGTTGTATGCCAATGCCGATCTATGGAGCGGCACCCACGAGGATTTCATCGCCAAGCTCGCCAGGCTGCCACTCGAGGCGCAGCCCGGCACCCACTTCCGTTACGGGCTGCAGCAGGAGGTGCAGGGTGCGATCATCCGCCGGCTCAGCGGTCAACCGCTCGATCAGTTCCTGGAAGAACGCATATTCTCGCCGCTTGGCATGCGCGATACCGGCTTCGGCGTACCCGCCGATCAACGCGACCGCATCGCGCCGCGCTATGCGCTGGACGAACAACTCAAGCTGGTGCTCGCCGAGGACCAGTCGCCGTTCCCCGCGGTGGCAGGCACACCGGCCGGCGTGACGCCCCGCTTCCTGCTCTCGATCGCCGGACTTTACTCGACCACGCATGACTACCTGCGCTTTGCGCAAATGCTCGCCAACGGTGGCGTGCTGGACGGCGTTGCGCTGTTGTCGCCCTCTTCCGTCGCTCTGATGAGCAGCAACCTGCTGGCCGAAAATGTGCCGATGCACTTTCTGGAATCCTTCGACGGCATCGGTTACGGCATGAACGTGGGCATCGTGCTGGATCCGGCCAGGGCCAGTTTCAACGGCGGTGGCATGGGCAAGGGCACGTTCTACTGGGGCGGCGTGCATGGCACGTGGTTCTGGGTCGATCCGGTCAATGACCTCGTCGTGGTGGGCATGATCCAGCAGGTGGACGGCGGCAATCCGATGACCGGACGCCCCTACCCCGTTCCCGATATTCGTGGCATCTGTCGTTCCATTGTTTACGGCGCGCTGATCAACCCGGCGCTGTGATCCCTTCCGGAGATCTCCCATGAACCGCTCAAACCATACGCAAACCGCGGCGGCCGTCGCTCGCGCCGCTGCATCCCCGCAATCTTTCATGCCAGACAGCGAGGGCACCGATGCGCTGCTGTTCAAGGACGATGCCGAATTCTGGTATGAAACCGTGCGCCTGTTCGGCGCCTCCGATTACGGCGGCGCCAGCTTCGGCGAAGTAATCGCCCTGACCAGGAACATACGGGCCGGCGATTACGACAGTTGGTACGAGGGCAACAGCAGCTTTGCCGATCGCCTGGCCGACGAGGCCGATCGCCAGTTGGCCAAGGGGCACCGTATCAGTGCCCGCGACAACTATCTTCGCGCATGCAATTACTATCGCAGTGCAGAGTTCTTTCTGCATGCCAATCCCGCGGACGCGCGCGTGGCACGTGCGTTCGAGCGTTCCACCGCCTGTTACCAGGCTTCCGCCGCGTTGTTCGACCCGCCGATCGAGGCCATCGAGATTCCCTACGAGGGCACCACCTTGCAGGGCTACTTCCACCGCGTCGATGACTCCGGGATCGCGCGCCCCACCCTGCTGCTCAACAGCGGATTCGATGGTTCACCGGAAGAGATGCACTGGAGCGGCGCGCGCGCAGCGGTCGAGCGCGGCTACAACGTGCTGGTATTCGACGGTCCCGGGCAATACTCGGCGGTGCACCGGCGGGGGCTCCGCTTCCGTGCCGATTGGGAAAACGTGGTTACCCCAGTCGTCGACTACGCGCTGACGCGCAAGGAAGTGGACCCTGCGAAGATCGCGCTGCACGGCGGAAGTCTCGGCGGTTACCTGGCCCCTCGCGCTGCTGCGTTCGAGCACCGGCTTGCTGCGTGCATCGCCGATGATGGCCTCTACGATTACGGCAGCGCGCAATTGTCCGGCATTCCAGCCGACAAGCGCGAGCAGGTCCGCGCCGCGCTGTTCGCCGACCAGGCGTCAGAGCTGGATGCGATGCTGGAGCATGCGATGCAAACCAATAGCGTGGCCCGGTGGGCCTTTACCCATGGCATGTGGGTAACCGGCACCGATAGCCCGCGTGGTTACCTGGCCGCGACGCAGGACTTCCACCTGCGCGATGGCATCGCCGAGCAGATCCGTTGCCCCACTCTGGTCTGCGACGCGGAAAAGGACCTGTTCTTCCAGGGCCAAGCCCAGCAACTGTACGACCACCTCACCTGCCCGCGCACGCTGCTGCACTTTGCCGATGCGGAGGGGGCCGGCGCTCATTGCGAGGTGGGCGCCGCGCGCCTGGCCTACGCACGCATCTACGACTGGCTGGATGAGACGCTGAAGCCAGCGGCCTGACCCCAGCTCGGCTTAACTTTCGGCAACCTTCACTAACCGTGCAAGCGCCTTTTTCGCTGCCGCTTGACCTACGTCAATAGGCGCTTCATCGCATTGACTACTTTGGGCACTCCTCATTCCAGACGAGTTGGTGCGATGAAAACGCCCCCCACAAAGCGCTCCGGCGCAAATGCGTCACTTCTCCGCCATCGTCCGATGGCACCGCTCGCTGCGGCGATCGCGACGGCCCTGATCCTGGCTGGCGCCGCGGGCGCCGCCTATGCGCAGGACAGCGGCGCCAGCTGCAACATGGTCGGCCCTGCGTGTGATCTCTCCACGCCGGTCGTCAATGGCAATGACGGCCCGGGCGCCGGTTACCACGACAACGGACATCCCGGCACCGCCGGCAATCCGGGCGGCAACATCACCGCCGACCTGGAAGACGCGCGAACCCTCGGCAGCAGTGGATCGACGTCACCGATCAACGCGGTGACCATCGGCGGCAAGGGCGGCAACGGCAGCAACTCCGACCCCGCCGGCGACATCATCATCGACCTGGGCGGCGGCTGGGGCGCGGCAGGACAGAATGGCGGCGACATCAACCTCACCGTCGGTTCTGCCCTGTCCGGTGAGGCCACCTACGTGAACAATGGGCCGTTGACCAGCGGCATGACCCTGATTTCGCTGGGCGGCGCCGGTGGCGATGGCGGCATCGCCAGCATCAACGCCGGGCAGGGTTCCAACGGCCGTCCGGGCCGCGGCGGCGACGGCGGCACGGTGACGGCCACCATCGCCGGCAGCTGGACCTCCGAAGCGGGCACCGGTCTGTTCGTGACGTCCAATGGCGGCAATGGCGGCGGCGGCAGTTCCAGCAGCGACGCAAAGGGAGCGGACAAGTCGCCGCAGGGCGTGGACGCCTGCGGAGGCAATCCCAACGACCTCTCCTGCACGGCTGGTAACGGCAACACGGTCAACGTCACCGTCAATGGCACGGTGTCGGGGGCGAACTACGGCGCCTTCATCGCCTCGATCGGCGGCGACGGCGGCACCGGTGGCGCGTCGGATGACTGCTGCGACCGCACCGGCGGCGCCGGCGGCAATGCCGGCAAGGGCGGCAATGTAACCGCCAAGCTCGGCAGCACCGGCATCGCGGTCGCCTCCGACAACGGTGCAGCGTTCTACGTCGCTTCGTTGGGCGGCATGGGCGGCGTCGGCGGCACCAGCAACAGTGCAGGCCCGGGCGGCATCGGCGGTGACGCGGGCACGGTAAACGTCGAGGTTGACGGACACGTCAACACCTCCGGCGTCGCCAACACCTACGGTGTGCTCGCGCAGTCGCTCGGCGGCGTCGGCGGCAACGGCGGGCATTCCGGCGCGTGGTTCAACCCGATCAGCGGATCGGGCAACACCGGTGGTGCGGCCAATACGGTGTCCATCACCGGCACCGGCGCGACCATCACCACGCAGGATGTGGGCAACGCCGGCGACAACTCGTCCGGCGTGGTCGCGCAGTCGATTGGTGGCGGTGGCGGTGTCGGCCCGGATTCCAATGGCTGGTTCGCCGTAGGCGGCGACGGCGGCAATGCGTCCAACGGTTCGACATCCAGCATCAGCCTGACCGACACGCACGTGGCGACCTTCGGCTTCAACTCCGGCGCGGTGATCTCCCAGTCCATCGGCGGCGGCGGCGGCAAGGGCGGCGATGCGTGCAACGCCAAGAACGATGCGTGCAACGGTGTGCTGGTCAACATGACCGTGGGTGGCACCGGCGGCGCGGGCGGCAGCGCCTCGGACGCCAATGCGGCGATGCTCGGCAACAGCTACGTGGCCACCATCAACAAGCACTCGCCCGGCCTGGAGATCCAGAGCATCGGCGGCGGCGGTGGCGACGGCGGCAGTGCCTACGGCAAGGTCAGTTCGCTGTTCTATGGTGCCGCGATCAGCGTGGGCGGCAGCGGTGGCGCGGGCGGCAATGGCGGCACGGTCAACGCCGCCCGTACCGAAAACAACGGACCGGCCAGCCAGATCCTGACCTTCGACAGCGACAGCTACGGCATCCTCGGCCAGTCCATCGGCGGCGGCGGCGGCAACGGCGGTGCGGCCACGGCTAAGTCCGTGGTCAAGGGCGGCGGCGACTATCCCAGCCAGTCGCTGGCGATGGCGACGGGCGGCTCCGGTGGCGTGGCCGGCTCGGGAAACAACGTGTACCTGCAGAACTCCGGCCTGGTGGGAACCATCGGCGGTGGCTCGGCGGGCATCGTGTCGCAGTCGATCGGCGGCGGCGGTGGCAACGCGGGCGATGCGTCCGCGACCTCCAGCGCGAGTTCGAGCAACATGAGCCTGGCTGTGTCGCTGGCCTTTGGCGGCACCGGCGGCGCGGCGGGCAATGGCGGCAACGCCGAAGCAATGAACCACGGCCTGGTGGTGACCACCGGCGAGTCGGCGACCGGCATGCTGGTGCAGTCGATCGGCGGCGGTGGCGGCAACGGCGGCGCCGGCGATGCCAAGTCTGAAAGCAGCGCCAGCGTGAACCAGGGCGATGACTCGGCCGAGAACACCCCCGAAGGCAAGAGTGTCGCGTTCGCCCTCGGCAGCTCGGGTTCCGGCGGCGCAGGCGGCTCGGGTGCCAATGCCACGGCCACCAATACCGGCGCGATCATCACCCTAGGCGATGCGGCGCACGGCATCATGGCCCAGACCATCGGCGGCGGCGGCGGCAATGCCGGCGGCGCGGCGGCCTCGACCAAGGGCGACATCGCCATCGCACCGCAGATCGGCGGTTCGGGCGGCGCAGGCGGCTCGACCTGGTACACCGGCACGGTGAACGTGACCAACCAGGGCACGATCGCGACCTTTGGCGCCGACGCCAACGCGATCATCGCGCAGTCGATCGGTGGCGGCGGCGGCAGTGGCGGCAAGGCCGCCACCACCCTCGCCGATGGGAAGTCGAACAAGGACGGCTCCAACGGCTCCAGCGCCTCGGTGCAGTCGACGCTCAAGGCGATCGAACAGAACTACGCGAGCAAGGGCGGCGACGCGATTGGCGATTACAACTCCATGGGCGGCGCGATCTCGACCATCAACAGCCTGCTCGGCAACGCGTCCGCGCTCAAGACAGTCGCCGACGGCGACCCCACGGGCGACGATCTGGACAACGTCGCCGAAAGTGGCGGCGAGAGCAGCGACGATAACGAGGCCAAATCGATCAGCTTGAACGTTGCCATCGGCGGCAAGGGTGGCAACGGCGGCTCCGGCGGCTACATCAACGTCAACAACAGCGGCGATCTCGGCACCATCGGCAAGATGTCCGACGCCATCGTTGCCCAGTCGGTGGGCGGAGGCGGCGGCAAGGGTGGCGCTGCGTCCACCGCCACCAGTGCCGATTACTCCGGCTCGCTGGCGATCGGCGGCAGCGGCGGTGGCGGCGGCAACGGTGGCGAGCCGACGGTGACCAATTCCGGCTCGGTCTACACGATGGGCCCGCTCTCGGCCGGCATCGTTGCGCAATCCATCGGCGGCGGTGGCGGCATTGGCGGCGCGTCGGTCACCACGGTGGGCACGGACAGCGCGACGAACGGCGTTGGCGACGAACCGGGCGGCAGCAACCAGAACCTCGCGATTGGAGTGTCGCTGGGAGGCAACGGCGGCAGCGGCGGCATCTCGGAGGCCGCGATCGTCAACAACTCCGGCGCGATCGAAACCCGCGGGCACGACTCGATCGGCATCATCGCGCAGTCCATCGCCGGTGGTGGCGGCATCGTCAAGACCCTGGCCACGAATCTGGACAATGCGGGCGGTTCGGCCAACGCGAGCAGCAGCAAGGACTACGCCATGCAGTTCAAGTTCGGCGGATCCAACGGTGCGTCCGGCAACAGCGGCGCGGCGCATGTCACGACCACCGCCGCGATCACCACCAGCGGCGGCAACAGCTACGGCGTGCTGGCCCAGTCGATCGGCGGTGGCGGTGGCGTCGCCCTCGGTGGCAAGCCCGATGGCACCACCGCCGCCGACTTCTTCGGCAGCGGCAGCAAGACCGGCTCGGTCACGGGCAGCAGCAATCCCAATGATGATGGCGTGGTCAACGTCAACGTCGGCAATGCAATCACCACCAGCGGCCAGGGCGCAATGGGCGTGGTCGCCCAGTCCATCGGCGGCGGCGGCGGCCTGGCCGGCGACACCGGCTGGAGCCAGCAGTTCTTCGGGATGAGCGGCGCCACGCAGTTGCACGGCAGCGGCGGTATGGTCGATGTGACCGTGGCCAGCGGCGGCTCGGTCAACACCAAGGGCGACAACACGCCAGCCATCTGGGCGCAGTCGATCGGCGGCGGCGGTGGTCGCATCACCAACAAGAACGGCGCCTTCATCGGCACGGCCGGCGGTTCCGGCCAGGGCGGTGCGGTCAATGTCCAGATCGACGGCAGCGTGCTGGCAACTGGCAAATCCTCGATTGGCGTCTTCGCCCAGAGCAACGGCGACGCATCGTCAAACTCGCCGATCTCGGTCACGGTCAACAGCGGCGGCAAGGTCCAGGTCGGCACGCCGTCTGCACCGGTCGACAACAGCGCGGGCGCCCCGGCCTCGTCGGTGATCTACATCGACCACGGCGGCACGGGCGCAAACGGTGTGGTCAACACGGTGACCAACAATGGCTGGGTCTATGGCTATACCGGACCGGCCAATGCGATCGCGGTCTACAGCACCGGCGGTGTCACGCATGTGTTCAACAACGCCGGCGCGACCATGGGTGGCGACATCCTGCTGACCAACAATGGCGGCAGCGGCTGCTTCAGCAACAGCGGCACGTTCAATTCGGGCAATGCGGTGACGGTTGGCCCCTGCGGCGTGAGCAACTCCGGCACGATCGATATCCAGGGGACGAAGACGGGCACGACCACGATCTCCAGCAACTACAGCGGCGACGGCAAGCTCGTGTTCGACGCTGACTACGCGCACGCAAACAGCGATCGGCTGGTGGTGAACGGCACGGCAAATGTGGCCGGTGCCGTGGAAGTGCGTCCGTCCACTCTGCGCAAGCAGACCTTGCCGCTGATGACGGCCACGGGCGGGCTCACCGTTGACCCGCTACTGACTGCCACCCACGACAAGCTGCTGTTCACCACGCGCCTGGACCACGACGCCACGACGCTCTACGCCACGCCGGAAGCGCACTTCAGCGAGGAGGCGTCGAACCTGGGCGGCACCAGCCGCACGATCGCCGATCACCTGCAAAGCCGTTTCGATCGCGGCGATGCGATGGACGACGGCTACAACGCGTTGGCGAAGGTGCAGTCTGCCGGCGCGTACCAGACCGCGCTGGAAAGCCTCAGCGGCCGCGCACTGGGCAGCATCGGCGCATTCCGCTTCCAAAGCAGCCGCGATTTCGTCAGCAACCTCGAACAGGGCTGCGACGCCGACGCCAACCAGGCCGACTGCGCCTGGGGCCGCGTGCAGGCCAGCAGCGCCAGCCAGAAGGAAACCACGGACGCGCTGGGCTACAAGGCCGACACGCAGACCATCGAAGCGGGCATGCAGCACGAACTGCGCGAGGGCCTGACGCTCGGCGGCGCCATCGGTTACGAGCACAACCAGTTCCGCGATTCCGGTGGCATGGGCAGCGTGGACGGTGATGGCGTCATCGGCGGAATCGGCCTGCGTTACGACCACGGCCCGCTGGAACTGACCGGCACGATCGACGGTGGCTACAGCAGCTACGACAGCACGCGCACCGTGGCGGTGGGCGACCGGGCCGACCAGGCCAAGGCCAAGCCCGATGTGTGGAACGCCGGCGTGCACCTGCAGGCCAGCTACACGCACGACTTCGGCAACAGCTACCTCAAGCCGTTCGCCGAACTGCGCGGCATCCAGGTGCATGGCGATGCCTACACCGAACAAGGCTCCTCGCCGTTCAACCTCGCCGTGCAGTCGCAGAGCCAGTTCTCGGCTGGCGGTGGCCTCGGCGCCGAATGGGGCACCACGCACGCGCTGACCAACGGCACGCACCTCGGCTTCTACGTCAACGGCGCGGTGGAAGCGGGCAACGGCAACGACTGGACCACGCGCGCGCGTTTCGCCGACGAGACCGCCGACAGCAGCTTCGATGTGCAGACGAATGTTCCGAGCACCTACGGCCGCGTTGGCCTTGGCATGAACGTTTACAGCCAGAAGAACGTCGACTTCAGCGTGAACTACTCGACCGAGTTCGGTGGCGGCTTCCGTTCCAACGCCGGCATCGCGCGACTCGCGTACCACTTCTGAGCTTCATGATCGTCACACGTCGCCGCCGGGAGCATCTTCCGGCGGCGACTGCGTTTTCTTCAGAGAATCGCGTTTGCCGTCAATGGCGGCTCTAAGTGCCACCAAAGCACGCCAACGCGAAAGCCGCCGAATTTCGCCGCTATTCTCGCTGCATGGCGGCTTGCATCTCGATCCGATCGATACCCTCT
>Ga0196970_1000677_pt1 | contig 34676 bp, 31 predicted proteins | sample S1v_513CmetaG_FD_148672 | JGI IMG/M metagenome (GOLD analysis project Ga0196970, IMG submission 148672) | Soil microbial communities from Anza Borrego desert, Southern California, United States - S1+v_5-13C | ecosystem: Environmental > Terrestrial > Soil > Desert | place: USA: California... | reverse complement strand
TTCCTTCTCAACGATGGCCTTCACGTTAACCCTGACGTCGCGGTGCAGTCGGATCGGCACGTTGAACTCGCCAAGGGTCTTGATGGGCTGAGCCAGTTCGATCTTGCGGCGGTCAACGTTGAAGCCCTTTTTCGTGAGCGCTTCGGCCAATTCGGAGGTCGTCACCGAACCGAAGAGCTGATCGTGCTCGCCGGCGCGACGCGTAAAGCTGAGCGTGACGCCTTCGAACTGCTTCGCCAGTGCCTCGGCATCGGCCTTTTCCCTGGCGGAACGGCGCACGGCGGCAGCCTTCATCTGCTGGATAACGGCTTTGTTGGCGGCGGTGGCTTCAATGGCAAGCTTCTTGGGCAGCAGGAAATTGCGCCCGTAGCCCTCGGCGACCTTGACCACGTCGCCGCGATGGCCGAGCTTAGGCACATCTTCTTTCAGAATGACTTCCATGTCGAACTCCAGTTTCGAGTTTCCAGTTTCGAGTTGGCGCCGTTGGGCGGCCTGTGCTGGAACGTGAATTCAGTAAGTCGTTAGTCCTTTGCCGTAGTCGTTGATCTCTCAAGTCGGGTCTGCGCTCGCTCCAGCTTGAGCAGCTAACGACCAACGACTATCAACCAACGACTGGCGCAGCGTTAGCTGCGCCCCGTGAACGGCAGCAGGGCGATATTGCGGGCCTGCTTGATTGCTTCCGTCAAACGGCGCTGGTGCGGAGTGCAAACGCCGGTGAGTCGGCGCGGCACAATCTTGCCGCTTTCAGCCACGAATCCAGACAGAAGACGAACGTCCTTGTAATTGATGGAATCGATCTTCTCGACGCAGAACTTGCAGACCTTCTTGCGGCGGAAGTACTTGCGGCCACCTTCGCGGCCGCCGGCGCCGGCTGGGCGCGGTCCACCGGGACGGCCGCCGCCACGCGGTCCGCCAGGACCGGCCTGGCGCTGCTGGCCTTCGGATGATGCCTGTTGCGGTTGCTGAGTAGTTTCGTCAGCCATGATTCTCCTCGATCTTTGCTGCGCTGGTGTGGGGGCGAACATTTGACCGCCCGCCGGGTCCTAGACTCGGCACTACACAACCCTTGCGCTATGAAATCTGTTAGACAGCAGCTGGCGCGGTTTCCGGACCGGCTGCCTGGGCTTCTGCCTGCTGCTGGGCGGCTGCGGCTGCCTGGGCACCACGGCCACGCTGCCGCGATTCGCGGATCTTCTTGACCTTGTCGAGGCGCTTCTGCTCCTCATCAGTCCGCACGGTGATGAACTTGATGACCGGTTCGGCCACTCGCAGACGGCGCTCGACTTCGGCGATGAGTTTGCCCTCGCCGTCGACCGTGAACAGCACGTAAATGCCATCGTTGAACTTGCGGACGGTGTAGGCAAGACGCCGCTTACCCATGCGCTCAATGTTCTTGACTGTTCCCCCGGCGGTCGTAATGTTGCCCTCGAGGGTCGAGATCAGCCTGTCCAGATCCTCGTCCGCCATGTCGGGGCGAACGATGAACATCACTTCATAAGTACGCATTCGCTTCTCTCCCGCCCGGAAACCGCTTTGCTTCCGGGCGCACATTCGATCTTTGCCATCCCATCAGGGACAGGCACGCCCTGGGCTACTCTCCGCCGCCGTGCGGCTACCATGCCATGGGCTACTGCTGCTTTTCCGAACTCTGTTCCTGCGCTTCGGGCCTGCGATTGAACTTATTCATCGCCGCGTTGGGCCCCTCGGCCAGGATCGCCTCTACAGCCGTTGCAGCGGAGTCAAGCACTTCATCTACAACGGCATACTGCGATTTCTTGAAAGGCGACAGCACATATTTCGCGCCGTCTCCTACCTCGCGTTCCGGCGAAATTCCCAGCCGGATTCGCAAGAAATCCTGCGTCTTCAGGGCACCGATGATGGACTCCATGCCATGGTGTCCACCTGCGCCACCCTTTGTCCGTACCCGTAACGTGCCAAACGGGAGGTCGAGATCGTCGTAAATCACGATCAGATCCCTGGTCGGATTCACCTCGTACTCGTCCACCAGTTCGCGGACCGACAACCCGGAGAGATTCATGTACGTCTCCGGCTTGGCCAACAACACTTCGTGTCCGGCCATGACTGCCTTGCCGGTCAGAGCCCGGCACCGCCGGTTGCTGATGTGCGCTGCATGCCTCTCGGCGAGACGGTCGATTGCCAGAAATCCGTAGTTATGCAGTGTGAACTGATACTCAATGCCCGGATTTCCCAGCCCGACGATTAGCTTCATGAGCAATCAGCACTCAGCAGTCAGCACTCAGCGAAATACGCCACCAAAACTTGGTTCCGGCTAACCTGCCGAATCCATCACTCCGCACCAGCCTGAATGCTGAGTACTGAGTGCTGACTGCTTCTTCTCTACTTCTTCTTCTCGCCTTCTTCCTCGGTCTCCTGCTTGCCCTTCTTGATGACTTCGGGCTCGGCAGCGCCAGCCGCGGCTTCGGCACCAGCGGCCTCCGGTGAGGTCTCGGCAACTTCCTTCACGTGGACAATGTGGGCGACCACTTCGTCTTCCTCGGTCAGGAAATCGATGTTGCCGCTGTGAGGCAGGTCCTTCACGCGAAGGTTCTGTCCCGACCTCAGCTCGGAGACGTTGACTTCGATCGTGTCCGGAATGTCGGACGGCAAGCACTCAATTTCGATCTCGCGCAGTACCTGCTCGAGAATGCCGCCTTCGGTCTTGACGCCGAAGGCTTCGCCGACGAGCACGATGGGCACGTTAACCGTGAGCTTCTTATCCATGGCGATGCGTTTCACGTCGACGTGCAGCAGAGCGCCCTTGATAGGCTCGTTCTGCCAGTCAACGATCATGGCCATAGCGTTGTCGCCATCCATCTGCAGTTCGAAAATCGTGTTGTGTCCAGATTTCGAGTGGAGAATCTGAGCGATCTGCTTCGGATCCAGGCTGACGGAAACGGGTGCCTTACCCGCTCCATAGACAGTCGCCGGAACCATGCCGGCCTTGCGCACGCGACGCGCGGCGTTCTTGGTGCCAGGCTGGCGCGGCTTTGCCTGAACAGTGATGCTTCCAGTTGCTGCGGTTGCCATACTCTGATGATTCCTTCCGGTTACTGGAACAATTTGCTGACCGATGTCTCTTCATGAATGGACTGGATGGCACGCGCCACCAAGCCCGCCACGGTCAGCACCTTGATCTTGGGTTCCTGCTTGGCCGCTTCCGTCAGCGGAATCGTGTTAGTCACGACCACCTGCTTCAGCGGAGACTGCGAAATTCGTTCAATGGCCGGGCCGGATAGCACCGCGTGCGATGCGCACGCGTAGACTTCACGGGCGCCCTTTTTGAGCAGCGCATCAGCCGTTTTCACCAGCGTTCCGGCAGTATCGATAATGTCGTCGAGGATGACGCACGTGCGGTCTTTGACGTCGCCGATGACGTGCATCACTTCAGTCACATCCATTTCCACGCGGCGCTTATCGACGATGGCCAACGCGGAATCCATCTTCTTGGCGAAGAAGCGAGCACGCTCCACGCCGCCTGCATCCGGCGAGACTACCGTGAGATCCGGCAACGCGAGCTTGCGGAAGTAATCCACCAGCACGGGCGAAGCGAACAGGTGATCGACCGGAATGTTGAAAAATCCCTGGATTTGGGGCGCATGCAGATCAACAACTACGCAACGATTAGCGCCGGCCACGGTCAGCACGTCGGCCATCACTTTCGCTGAGACCGGTACGCGCGGCTTATCTTTTCGGTCCTGGCGCGCATATCCGAAATACGGAATCACCGGCGTGATGCGACGGGCCGAGGCGCGCTTCAACGCATCCATCATCAGCAACAACTCAACAAGGTGCTGATCAGTTGGGAAGCACGTGGGTTGCACGATGAAGACGTCAGCGCCACGAACGTTCTCCAGAATCTGTATGTAAACTTCGCCATCTGAGAAACGCGTAAGATGCGACTGCCCTCGCTGCATACCGAGGAACGCGCAAATCTCGTCGGCCAGCGCCGGGTTAGCGGTGCCGGAAAAGATCTTGAACTTGTCTTCCGTGCGGGCTTTCTGCGGCTTCTTGTCGCCCGCTTTTGACTGCGAATCGTCCTTTTTCTCAGTCATCACTGTTCCGACCATGCCCATGGCAGGTTCTCCTACGGGTTTGGCTGAAGAACTTGATTCGGCCGTCTGCGTCAACTTGGTCCCGGTACCGTCCATAAACCTCAAGGTTTCGGAAGTTTCGGAGGTTTCGGACGTTCGAAGGTTAGAACCGATGCTCACGTCGTTGACGCAAACATCCGAAACCTCCGACACCTTGGAAACCTTCGAAACCTGAATTTGGCTGGGCGGCTAGGATTCGAACCTAGACAAAGTGCTCCAAAGGCACTTGACCTACCATTAGTCGACCGCCCAAAACCTGGTTTCTGATCTGATTGTGATTGGGAGGGCTCACGCCCACTCTGATTCTAACCCAAATCGCACTGCCAAATCAGAACTCGAACATCCTCTGCCAGTACTGGCTTCTCGGCACAGTCTTCGTCGCGATAGCTGGCAAGCCGGCATCACTTAAGCGCCGTGCCGACGATTCCGCCTGTTCGGTCGATTCAAACAGGCCGTACAACGTCGAACCCGAACCAGACAGCGACGAATATCGTGCGCCTTCGCGCTCAAGAGCACGCTTGGCTTCTCGCAAAGATGGGTGCTTGGGAAAGACAACGCGTTCGAAGTCGTTTTCCATCCCGGCACGGACGAGGTCGAGAAGCGGCGTCTCGGCCTGGCCCCCGTTGTCTACCGACACGGGAACACCGGCTGCGGACTGCCCCGGGAACCCTCTTCCAAATGTCCGGGGCAAGCTGCCAGCCAACCACATAAAAGCAGTTCGGCTGAACTTCGACATTCTATCGGAGGCGTTCTGTTGCGTCAAACTTGTTGCGTCTGAGCTGTTCGCGGCTACCGCACCCCTGTCGCGCGGCGGCATGCCGGATTCAGGGCCGAAGCGTTCCACGGGGCCAAACTGTTCGTCCCAGTCGCGGAACGCCTCGGGAGTGGAAACGCCGATTTCGGGCGTGACAATAACGATGTCAATTTTCGGTATGTCCTGCACCGGAAGCACCTGTTCGCCTCGTCCCACGCCGAGCACCGTTCCTCCGACCAGGAAAAGCGGCAGATCGCTTCCGACGTCGGCGGCAATGCGCAACCGCTCCTCTGGCGAGAGTTCCTGCTTCAGTGCCCGCTCCAGCGCTAGCATCGTTGCCACTGCGTTGGACGACGCTGCTCCCAATCCGCCCTGAACCGGCAGTTGCTTATCGATCGAGATAGTGATCTTTGCGCGCTGTTTGAGCGAACGCATGACGCGATCGGCGACGCGCCAACACGTGTTTGTCTCGTCGTCTGGAACACGCGGGTCTTTTGATCGAATCTCGATTCCAGTCCCGCGCGCCACCTCCACGCGAAGCGTGTCGTGCAGAGAAATGGTCTGGTAGATCGTGCGCAGCTCGTGGAAGCCGTCGGCCCGGCGATCGCCGATGCACAGGCCGATGTTGATTTTCGCGAACGAGCGGACAGAAGTCGGCATGAGAGGGAGATTGTAGCAAGACCAAACGAATCATCGTATGAAGGATGACTAGTAGGTTCTGCCGGAGGGGGGTGCAGTGCTGAACCGCGGTCGATCAGAACCGCAGCAGGTACGACAGCTTCACGAAGAGCTGACGCCCATCATTAATGAACGAATTGCGCGTACGAAGAAGACTGCCGGACTCGTCCGCCCGCAGTGCGGGATCGAGGTTTTGCAGGTTCGAGTTGTACCCGACGTACAGTGCCGTGCCCGGGTGCAGCAGGTACGTCAACAGGAAATCTACGTTGAAGTTCTTCGTTGGTTTGAGCGAGGTGAGGTACGGATTGGCCAACACCGACGTGTACTCTGCGATGAACCTGAACGACAGTTCCCGGTTCAACTGCCAGTTCCATTTCGATCGCGCGATGTGGTTGTTGAACAGCGCCGCTCCCGTTTGCTGGCTCCTGATCCGGCTCCAGTTGTAGCTGTTGTCGATCCGCAGCCGCGAATCAGGCCGCACTGTCGCCCCGAACCGCGCGAAGCTTCCGTCGGCCAGAGCGGGCGGCTCGTTTTCAGGCGTCACATAGTTGATCCGCGTGTCCCAACCGTACTGCGCACTGAAGCCCACGTTCTTCCAGCGGTCCCATCGCCCCCAGATACCGGTGCTGTAGTGGGGGTAGTCGCGGTTTGCAGGAAGCGCGCTGTAGTCCTCGGGCCTGAGCGTATCGCCAGCATAGTTGTAAAAAGCAGACAGTTCTGCCTGCCCTTTGAAATTCAGCTCCATCTCGCTCTGCACCCGCCATTCGAGCATCGTGCCGTCATGGTCCCAGGAGCGTGACGCGGTCACTTCGGGTCCCCACGAGATCAGCGGGCTGTCTTCGGGACGGAAATGGTATTGGGTTCGCTGGCTGACACGGGCGATGTCGGTGCGCGGAATGTAACCCGCTTCGCTGACAAAATCAGGACTTGTGTAACTGTAAGTAACGTCGTTATAGAGATTCCGGCTGTAGCGGGCGGCCGACACTGTATAAGCCGGGCCCGACCAATAATTGCCGTCTACATCCCGCGTTGAGCTTGTTACCAGTTGTCCCTTGGCGACCCATTGCGGCGATAGCTTAAAGCGGCCGTCAACACCGCCTACCCGGTTATAAGCGCCATTGAACTCGCGGTCGGTGTAGATCACGCCAATGTTGGAGCTGGTGAATATGTCGCGGCTCGCTCGAACGACTGCAAACAGCGCGCGTTTCTGATAGCTTGGATCATCGTCCGCCACGGATTTCCCGGGGCCCTGGTCATCGGCGAAGAGTGCACCGATCGAGTACGGCCCGGTTTTACCTGTCAGGCGCACTCCGTACTGCGGGTCCTGTATCCGGCGGGTGAAAACAAGATTGAGCGGCGTTTGAAAATAGCTGGTGTTTTCCAGAAAGAATGGACGTCTCTCCGGAAAATACACTTCGAACCGCTGGTTCACCGTGACTTGAGGCTCATCCGACTCGACTTGGCTGAAGTCCGGATTGAAAGTCGAATCGAGAACGAAGCTGTCCTTCAAAACGATCTTCGAGTCCACGCCTCCATCAACGGCGAAGCGCTCTCCCGAAAAATGGTAATTGCTGGAGTCTTGCAAGTCCGCGCTACGGGCCGAACGCGATGAGAAGTAAGGAACGAACTGTATGTTTCTTCCCGGCGAAATGTTTTCGAAACCGATCAGCTTAGATTCCTGAATCAGTCGGCCTTCCACGTGTGCCGAAAGGTGCGGTGCATAGCTGCTCTCGTCATTGCGAGGCATGGCCCGGCCCAGGATGAGTCCCCACTCCTGATCGGCGGCGGGCCGGAAGCGAAGGCTCCGGAACGGAATCGTCATCAGCACGACGAACCCCTGGCCGGTCAACCGACCTTGCGACTGCCACACCGTGTCGTAGGAAGAATCGAATCCCTTGCCTTCGATCCAGTTGCCATCCCACTGCACTCCGAGCGGATTACACGCGAATACGTATGCGCGCCGCTGGTCGTTGAAGCTGTCCAACCAAAGCTCCACGGTCTCATCCGACCAGATGTCCTCGCGCCGCTGCATTCGCGCCCGAATCTTCTGCGGCTCGTCATCGAAAGCGATGAACGCCGCATAGAGATTCTTCTGGTCATACCCGAGGTAGACCTCGGTACGCTGGCTGGCCGGGACGCCGTCGGCCGGTTCGCGCTGAAAGAATGCGTCCACCTTCGCCATGCCCCGAACGCGCTCGCTCGGCCGCATGTCTGCAAAATCGGCAATCGTGGGTGTTTGATCAAGGCGCGGAATAACAAGGCGTCCGGACATTGTCGGAGCAGCAATCGCGGCGTCCGACGCCCGGAGGTCACGGGGCACACTCGCCAACAGAAGTGTGCTCGTAAAGAGGAATACCACGATAGAAAGCTTTGTCGCCTTCGCCCTTGTCAGCCGCACAAAAGTCCCGTTTCGTTGTAATAATGTTGGCCCATCGATCAGGCGCTCACGGCAGTCTCATGCAGAAATCGAAAAGCATGCGAGCCGGAGAAAGGCCTTTCCCGGGGGGAGTCCCAGCATACAATCCATGCCCGATTTCTTAAAGCAAAACCATGCGCAGCGGAGTGACTTTCGTGCTGCCATGGGCTTGACCAATTGGGCACCGTCGCAGTATGGGGCACCCTCGCCGCCGTTGTCCGATCTCATGCGAATGTCCGTCGTCGCGAGTTCGAGCCTTTTCCCTTGAAACTCGAAACCAGAAACTAGAAACTGTCTCTTCGTGCCCAGCCCGAAGAACAACTCGCCTTTTTCGCAGTCCCGAAACGTCCGCGCCGCAGGTCCGGACCGCGAGCGCATCGTGTCGGCTGTCCCGGTTGAGGACGACGCTTCCTTTGAACTAAAGCTGCGTCCGCAGCGATTGCGCGAATTCATCGGGCAAAAGAAGGTAAAGGACAACCTGTCAGTCGCCATTGAGGCCGCCAAGTCACGCGGCGAGGCCCTGGACCACGTCCTCCTGTACGGCCCTCCTGGCCTCGGCAAAACCACGCTGGCCAACATCATCGCCAACGAGATGGCCGCCCACTTCCAGCAGACGTCGGGCCCGGCGCTCCAGATCAAAGGCGACCTGACGGCCGTGCTCACGAACGTCCGCGACAAGCAGGTGCTCTTCATCGACGAAGTGCACCGTATGCAGCCTGCGCTCGAAGAACTGCTTTACTCGGCTCTCGAAGACTACAAACTCGACATCATGATCGGGCAGGGCCCGTCGGCGCGTACGCACACAATCGACGTGAAGCCGTTCACGTTCGTCGGCGCCACCACCCGCGCGGGACTGCTCTCGTCGCCGCTGCGGTCGCGCTTCGGCATCGTGCTGCGCCTGGAGTTCTACACGCACGACGACCTCGCGTTTATCGTATCGCGCTCAGCCGAAATTCTTGGGGTAGGCATCGACGACGACGGCGCGATGGAGATCGCCTCACGCGCTCGTGGCACACCGCGTATCGCCAACCGCCTGCTGCGCCGCGTTCGCGACTACGCACAGGTGCGCGCCGGAGGCATGATCGACAAGGCCACCGCCCAGGCCGCACTCGAAATGCTCGAAGTCGATAAGTACGGCTTCGACGAGATCGACCGCAAGCTCCTGCTAACCATCATCGAGAAGTACCAGGGCGGCCCAGTCGGCCTGAATACTCTCGCCGCCGTGCTTGCCGAAGAACCCGACGCGATCGAAGAAATCTATGAGCCGTTCCTCATCCAGATCGGCTTCCTAAATCGCACTCCTCGAGGCCGCGTCGCCACCATGCTGGCCTACGAGCACTTCGGCATCAAGCCCGGCGTCAGGCAGGGCGGACTGTTCTAGACGGTTGCGTACTTCGCTATTTACACGGTTCTGGTAGGCGACTTCCCAACTTACCCGCTCAATCCATGCGGAAGCATCGAGCAACCTCGCCCCTTCGTGTGTAGTCAAACGTCGCACCGTAGCTGCGTGAAGGACTCCACACGAAGGAGGCGGCATGAACTACTCGCCTAAACGCCTGACCCTGAACAGCGGAATCACCCTTGAATACGTAGAGCAGGGAGATCAGCGCGGAACTCCTATCGTGTTTCTGCACGGCATCACCGATTCTTGGCACTCGTTCGAACCTGTCTTCCCGTTCCTGCCCGCTGACGTACGAGCCATCGCGCTAAGCCTGCGCGGACATGGAGACTCGAGCCGCCCCGATCAAGGCTATACGCCATCGCACATGGCCGCCGACGTGAATGCCGCTCTCGCCGCGCTCGGAATCTCCCGCACTGTGGTGGTCGGACATTCAATGGGCAGCTACGTCTCCCAACGCCTCGCCATCGAGCATCCGGGCCGTGTCTCGGGCCTGGTACTGATCGGGACTGCTCCGACGTTCCGCGGCAATTCAGCGGTGCAGTCGTTCTGGGACGAGGTGGTGCGCGACCTCGACGATCCAATCGATCCCGCCATCGCTCGAGAGTTCCAGGAGAGCACCGTGGCGCGCCCGCTTTCGCCTGCATTCCTCGAAACGGTGGTGCGCGAGAGCCTCAAGGTCCCCGCGCGCGTATGGCGTGAAGCCTTCGCCGGCCTCATGGAGGCCGAACACACGGCAGAGCTCGCAAAAGTCAACATCCCGTGCCTGCTGCTGTGGGGAGATCATGACAACTTCTTCAGCCATGAGCACCAGCAAGCCATGCTGGCTGCCGTCCCCGGATGTCGCCTCATCGCGTACGAGGGCCTCGGCCACGCGCCACACTGGGACGACCCGAAGCGCGTGGCGGATGATGTGGTGAAGTTTGTGGGGGACCTACGACGTTCCGATTCTAGCCAAGTACGAAGTGCTGCCTAGAACGCTTCCCATGCGAGTCCCGAAAAGGGGCACGCCGTTGTCGCGCAGCACGGCGTCCTCAACTTGCACTGGTTTGGCAACGACGCACGGGCCGAATTGCGAACCGCTCGCTCGCACTCCGACGTCCGCCCGGAGGAACGTCTCGAACTTAGCCCAGCACGAAGCGCGCTGGGTGTCCGTTCCATATTCGTAACAAGTGCCGTAGGCACGGCCGAGCCCTTTTACGGTAACCATCTTGTCGCACACGTACGCATCCACCCTCGTACATTGTGTCTTCTCCACTAAGGCACGCGTGCCGTTCACCCCCTAATAGCTCACCGTAACCAACACTGGCCGGTGATCCGAGGCGTATTCCTCCGGGACCACGACGTGCGACTTCACCGTGAACTTGTCCGCGGGCCTGAACATGACGTAATCGATCTCGCGGTCGGGCTTGTTCATGGGGAATGTCAAGCCGGAAGCGATTGCGCTTCGCCGGAACATCTCGTCCAGACTGCTGATGGTTTCACTGTCGGGAAAGGCGTTGAAGTCGCCGCAAAGGATCGTCGGCAGATTCTTGTTTGCGTAGTACTCCCTTATGAAGTTGACCTGAAGCACGCGGTTATGTGCTTTGAGGTCGAGGTGCGTGGTCGCGAACAGGATCTTCTTGCCCGGTGTAGGTTCGACGGTCACAACTCCCATAGCGCGGCTCTCGCCACCTTGGAGCGGCAACAGCAGCGTCTCGCCGTGCAGGATCGGGAACTTCGACAGGATAGCCAGTCCGTAGTCGCCGCCGTCGTAGTCGATAGACTTGGCGAAGTAGAAGTTCATGCCGGTCAGCTTCGCCAGTTCAGCTGCTTCGTTCAGGTCCTTGCCCGCACGATTTGTGTGCACGTCAACTTCCTGCAATCCGACCAGGTCGGCGCCGCTTTCGGAGATCACCTTCGCGATCGCTTTGATGTCGATTGCGCCGGGCTTCGAAGGCGGGTTGCCATGATGAATGTTGTAAGTCAGCACCTTCAGCGTGCGTTCGGCGTGCTGGCAAAACGCGACACTGCTGAGACAAAGAAAGACGAACAGACAGGAGAATTTCGATAAGCGCGTGTTCACGCCATGAGTTTAGTTTCTTCTCTGGCTCAACGCCATGCTGATTCTCTTGCAACCGCCAGGTATTACGAGCAGCCACGAACCTGAGTTGCGCCGTGCTAGCTGCTCAGCTTGGTGATCAACCACTCGTGAACGGTGTCGTACAGCTCTTCGGAGGCCTCATTTAGCACGTGGCGCGCACCCGGGATTAGCTTCAGGACCTTAGGTTCTCCGGCGCGGCTGTGAGCTTCAATGGAGCAAATCGGCGGCAAGACTTCATCTTCGTAACCGTGAATGAAAAGAATGGATCGCGGAGCGATATCTTCAACACCCTCGGTCCCGAATCCCTGTGTGGCCAGCGTGACCACGGTCACGACTGCCTGCGACCGCAGTGCGGTCTGAATTACGACCGCACCACCGAACGAATGACCGACCAGCGCTAGACGTTCACTGCCATGGTCGCGCAGGAACTCGATACCAGCCAATACATCCAACATGGAGTTGTCGAGGTCAATGGGATCGCGGAACTGCACACGCAAACTGGAGATTCCCTCCCGCTGAAGTACGTGCGCCAACCTCGGATACAGTTCTTTGGCGGGAGAATCGAAGTCGCCGCCCACTCCACCAACCATAATCACGGACGAAATGCTCTTGGCTTCGTAGTAGCGAACTACAACCGGACCCGGCCCAGTTGCCAAGCGGAATTCCCGGTATTCGGAGTTGCTGCCGATGTCCTCAATGGCGCGGACTAGCTTGTCATTCGGCTTCACGAGCTTACGCAAAACACGCCTCGTACATACGCCGCTCTGACGTTCTTGGAATTAAAGCCGGGGAGGGCTTCACGTGCTTGGACGCAAATGTGAGCGGGGTGGTTTCATGCGAGGAGCTGAAAATATCGCAGCGTGACATAAGTCTGTGATTCACGTCCGAAGTTGCCCAGTAACGGTGTAGGAGTCAGTTAGTGTCTCGCTGAGCGCGTAAGGGAATATCTGGCTTGCGCTCAGGAGACACATGTACTAGAGTCCGCAGATCACGAACTGAAGGTAGAAGGTGCTACGCCCTTGTTTGAGTAGCCGCTACACGGCTCGGCGTTGCTGACGTGATTCGCCTTGCAGCCCTGGGATGTTCTCGGCAGAGTCGTGTTCCACCACGCCGCTCAAGTCGGAACGCTGAACGCCACGGGTCTTGCGCAGTCTCTGCTCCAGTTTTGCTGCCTCGCCTCGCAGTACGGGGCCGCGAACGTAAACGCAACCATCGACGGCGCTAATCTCGAGGGAACCGGGATGCGAAACAGCGTGGCCGATCTGCGCCCTTGCGCGTTCAACCAACGTGTCATCGTCGACGACCTGGCCTCGCCTGCGGAACTCCTCAAACTCGCCGCGCATCCGGTTCATTACATCGCGACGGCGCTTGTCTGCCTCCCAAGCCGTTTGCTTGCCGAGACTCACGAACTTGTCGCGGACCAGTGAACGGCGATACGCACCGCCCCGGGGGTCGAGCAGGAACATAAGCCCAGCGCCGACTCCAGCGCCGAGCAACATGACTCCGGTATCTCTCAATCCAGAACGCATCAGCAGTCCTCCTAGTGCAGGGTTGACTGATTCGATGCCCCGAACCGCCCGGGGGAAGTGCTTTGATCTCGGGCGTTGATAGCTGCTCGTAGTGTCGGCTACGTCGCACATGGCTGCCCCCTAACGGCGCAGTAGTTGTCAGGCCAGCGGCTTTGGTTTGCCTTATGTCACTGAAATTGTTTGACTTCGGCAGAGACCCGGCTACATTAGCTTCATGTTCAGCCTCCGACTCGTGCCAGCATTGGTATTCCTGATGGCGTGCGCTCTTGCCCAGCAACCTGCTCAGCCACTTCCTGCTCAGCAAAGCGTAGCTGGCGTAGTTGCTCAGTCGGAGCAACCCATTACTGTGGAGACCGCCAAGCTGCTTGTTGCCGCGCAGTTTGGCCCTGCTTACACCCTGGTTCCCGGCTTTCCCCCGATCACGGCCGACCTGGATGGCGATGCCGCCGAAGATCTTGTGCTTGTCGGCACAGCCAAAGATCCGCTCGTCGATGAGATGGGCTTTGGGTACAAGACTATCGATCCTTACAACACGTACTTCGGGTTCGGTGATCCACGGGTCACCATGCAGTTCGTGGCGCAGGAGGGTGAGCCGCGCTATCTGCTGATCGTGCATTCCTGGCGATTGGCGCAGCCGAAAGCCAAGTTCGTGGTCATCAATCTTCCGTTCGAGAAGATCGCCTTAACCCGCGCGCTCGTTGGCAAGAAAAAGAAGGCGAAGGTAATCCCGGCCATCTCGCTCGAAGACCGCACTGGAATGTCTTCAGACCTTTACTGGGCAGGCAAACAGTGGAAGTGGATGGACAAGACGCTCAGCATCGAATAGCGATGCGGTTTTAGGGAGTCAGACAAACGGCAATATCGCTACTAGCGCTTAACCATACTCGAAGCGCCCAACACCCCCTTCATGTCGGACGTCATCTATTTCCCGATCAGGGTGATTTGGTTAGCCAACATTTGCCATTGGCCTTGTCTCTTCACCCAGACGTTCATGTAGCGGTAGTCACCGCTACCTTCCTGGCCTCCGTACTTGGTGCCCTCCAGAGTGACGCGCCCGATGTCAATGGCCACATCGCCATGCACCTGGAGTTTCTCACGTTGAGGATTGATGGACTTGAACTCGGTGGCTCCCGACTTCAGATTCGTCATGCGCTGTGCCTTCGTGACCAGTTCGCCCCGTGGGTTGATGAATGTGTACTCCGAGGCCCATATCTGTCGAGCGTCGCGAGATCGCGCTTGGTAAGTGCGTCTGCGTATTCCCGGAAGCGGTTTTCAAGAGCCTGATCCGCGGTCGTGCTTGCAGTCGTGGTGCTGGTCCCAGTCTGTTGAGCCGCCGCCGAGATCGCCACGAGAACGATGATGGTAGCCAGGTGTCGTAGCTGTTTCATGGTCTGCTCCCGTCAGCCGAATGAGTAGGAGGCAACCAGAGCGGATGCGACTGGGGTTTGTCGTGTTGCTCGGGACTCCTTTGCACCGCAACTGCGGAGATTCGGATGGATGAGCAGCAATGAGTGGGGCAGCAGCAGTACCACCGGCGCACTCTATAGCCGATTTCAGCGACCCGCTGCGGTCCTTTCACTCCGGGGCAAGTCCGGACCGCTACGAATATTCCCAACGGCGCACGAGCTGTCGCGCCACAAAGAACAGAACCAACGCAATACACAGCAAAACGGCGACCTGCGGCCACAAGTGTGTGAGTGGTTCGTCTCGCCAGAAAATCTTTGTGAAACCGTCGATGGCCCATGCGTTAAGCGTGACAAGCCCGGCTTTCTGAAGCGACTCCGGCATGATGAAGCGCGGGAACATGCTGCCGCCAAGCGCCGACATAACCAGGATGACAAGCGTAGACATGGCCCCAAGCTGTGCGCGCGAGCGCGATGCCGCCGCGAATACCATGCCGAGCGCTGACGTGGCCAGCGCCGTTACAACAGCCATGATGATGAAGCCGTCCAGATGTTTCAGCAGTTCAAGCTTGAAGACGAGCGCTCCCCAAACGAACATGACTGTCAGTTGAGCAATGCCGACGCACGTAAGGAAGACTAGCTTCCCGGCGAGCAAGGTCAACATGTTGACCCTCGATGACAAGACGCGGTCAAGTGTTCCGCTTTCAACCTCTTCCAACAGCACCCCACCGGCACCACTCGCGCTGAACATCAGGAACATCACGCCAATTGCAGCGGCGTAGAAGGCTACGATCGGGTTCTTCTTGGTTTCGCCGATCACGTCGCGCGAATCGACGGCGATGAGACCGCCGAACGCATCTTCAGAGTTCGATGTTCCGGTGGTGCTACCTCCCGCCCCGCCGGTCTGCTGCTGGTTCAGTTCGCCCCGCAAGCGCTCGATCTGCTCGTTCATTGCGTTGCGCTGCTGGGAGGTGAGTCCGCCGGCAAACTGATCAACGTACTTGGTGCCCTGTTCGGCCATGACGTCGGGCATGGAGGTCATGGCTGCCTTTTGCAGCAATCCGGAGACGACCTGCGGCGCGATCGGATCAGAACTGTCTTTCAGCAACTGGATCACTGGCTGATCGGCGCGTGCCGGACCGAATGCGATCGGAGATTCGCCAAAGCCCTTCGGAATGATCAGCGCGACAGGGACGTCACCCTGGCGCACAGCGGCTTCTGCCGTTTCGGCGGTAAAAGGCGCGGGCTTTTGCGCGTCGGATTTCTCCTTCTGTTTGGGGGCGGTCAGCACGATCAGACTCGACTCTGCTTGCAGGCCCGCGATCAGTCGCTGGGAAGCGCGCGAGTGGTCATGGTCGGCAATCGCAACGTGAATGCGCGGCGTACCCTCGCGGCGCTGCGTTCCGAAAATGACGGCGAAGATGGAGAAGAATGCCACCGGCAGCACGAACGTCAGCAGTAAGGCACTGCGGTCACGGCGCAGGTTGAGCAGGCTGGTGCGTACAACCGGTCCGATCATTCGCGCAAATCCTTTCCGGTGAGCTGAAGAAAGACGGCCTGAAGGTTGGGCGTCTGCAGGGAAAAATCGTGCAGCTCGACGTTCGCTGCCGCGGCTGAGCGCAGCAGTTCCGGTAGGTCATCGACCGGCTTGGCGATCGGGATACGGATCTCACCGTCTGTGCGCACGCCACCAAACCGCGAACACCACTCATCCGCTGCTGACGAATGCTTAGTGTGTACGATCAGTTCAGCGCGTGTTCCGAACGTCCGGCGAACGAGTTCGGACGGAGAGCCCTCGGCAATGATGCGGCCCGTGTCGATGATTGCCACGCGGTCGCAAAGACGCTCGACCTCTTCCATGTAATGACTGGTGTAAATGATGGAGGTGCCGCCCTGTTTCAGGTGCTCGATCATCTCGTAAATCCGTTCGCGTGATTGCGGATCGACGCCGACAGTCGGCTCATCGAGAAGCACTATAGGCGCGCGGTGGATTAGCCCGGCGGCCATGTTGAGACGACGCTTCATGCCCCCGGAGAAGTTCTTGGAGGCATCGTTGGCGCGGTCTCGGAGCGAGGCCCACTCCAGGCACCAGTCAGTGGCCTCTTGCAGCGCCTTGCCCTTGAGTCCGGCATAACGGCCGAAGGTGGCAAGGTTCTCGCGTGCGGTGAGCAGCGGATAAACGGCCAGTTCCTGGGGAACGTAGCCGATGGTGGCACGTGCTGCGGGGCTTCCAGCAATGTTACCGGCCACGGTGATTGAGCCTGAATCAGGAATCACCCGGCCAACGATGCTGCGCACCAGAGTGGTTTTGCCTGCGCCGTTTGGCCCGAGCAAGCCCAGGCACTCGCCCGCCCGCAACTCGAGCGTCACGCCGTCGAGCGCACGAATTCCATTGAAGCTCTTGATCAGGGAGTCCACTTGCAGAACGGCCTGACTCTGAGCGGTGACGGCGGATGAGCCCATTGCGCGTCCTCCGGCTTTGCAGGGTAACACGAACTGCGCTCTGGCTACGACACTCGGCGCAACCGAGGCAAGCCGCACTTCCCCCTGCGCCGGGAACTATGCTTTAATCTCCCGCCATGGACTTAGAGGCGAAGCTTGCCGAGTTAAAAACACGCGACAAACTGGCCGAAGAGGGTGGCGGGGCACAACGTCGCGAGAAACAGCATAAAGAAGGAAAGATGTCGGCGCGGGAACGCATCGAGTTCCTGCTCGACGAGGGGACCTTCGAAGAGACAGACAAGCTGGTCACGCACCGCTGTCACGATTTCGGGATGGAGCAGCACAAGTATTACGGTGACGGCTTCATCACCGGATACGGCCGCATCGAGGGCCGGTTGGTCTTCGTCTTCGCGCAGGATTTCACCGTTTTCGGCGGATCGTTGTCGGAGGCGAATGCCGCGAAAATCGTGAAGATCATGGACATGGCCATGCGCGTCGGAGCGCCCGTGATCGGACTGAACGATTCGGGTGGCGCGCGCATCCAGGAAGGTGTGATGTCGCTGGCGGGGTACGCGGACATATTCCTGCGTAACACGCTGGCCAGCGGCGTGGTGCCGCAGATCTCGGCGATCATGGGACCGTGCGCGGGCGGCGCGGTTTATTCTCCGGCCATCACCGACTTCATCCTGATGGTGGACAAGACGTCGTACATGTTCATCACCGGGCCGGATGTGATCAAACTCGTCACGCACGAAGAGGTGACGAAGAACGAACTCGGCGGCGCGCAGACGCACAACGAGACCAGCGGCGTGGCGCACTTCATGGCGCAGGACGACGCCGAGTGCCTGTCGATGATCCGCGAGCTGTTCAGTTTCATTCCCAGCAATAATCTGGAGGACCCGCCGCGGCGCGAATGTACGGATCCGATTGACCGCGAAGATTCGGCGTTGGACACGCTGGTGCCAACCGAGTCCAACATGCCGTATGACATCAAGGACGCGATCTCGGCCATCGTGGACGACGGCTATTTCTTCGAGGTGCACGAGCATTACGCCAAGAACATCGTCATTGGCTTTGCGCGACTGAACGGGCGTCCAGTGGGCATTGTTGCGAATCAGCCGGCATTTCTTGCAGGCGTGCTCGACATCAACTCCAGCGTGAAGGGCGCGCGCTTCGTGCGCTTCTGCGACGCGTTCAACATTCCACTGATCACGTTCGAAGACGTGCCGGGTTTCCTGCCGGGTACGAACCAGGAGTACGGCGGCATTATTCGTCATGGGGCGAAGCTGCTTTTCGCCTTCGCCGAAGCCACGGTGCCGAAGATCACGGTAATCACTCGCAAAGCGTACGGTGGTGCGTACTGCGTGATGGCGTCAAAGCACATTCGCGCCGACGTGAACTATGCGTGGCCAACAGCGGAGATTGCCGTCATGGGGCCTGAGGGCGCGGTGGACATCGTGTACAAGTCGGAGCTGTCGAAAGTGACCGATCCTGCAGCGCGGGAAGAGTTGCGCAAGCACAAAATTAACGAGTTCCGCGAACGGTTCGCGAACCCGTACGTGGCTGCCGATCGCGGCTTCATCGACGCCGTGATCCAGCCACACGAGACGCGGAAGAAAATCATTCAGGCTCTGGAGATGCTCCAGACCAAACGGGACAAGAATCCACCCAAGAAGCACGGGAATATACCTTTGTAGCGCGACGCCGCGGGTCCGCTTTTCAGTGTGGGCCCGCGCCTTCTTGCTTCGGCTAGCGGCTGCCCCGCCTGCTTCTTATCTTCATTTGTTTCCCGTCCTATGGATGACCTCGCATAACACCCGGAATGACAAGCATTCAGATTCCCGTTTCGGGGCGCGTCGGAACGATTTCTGACGTGCTGTCCTTGTGATCGGGAGCGTCACGATAGTAGAGTCCGCACACACCGTCGGTGCTCCGGGCGAACGCTGCGAAGGAGCACTCTCCCGAATGCCCTTTCATAGGCTAGTCTACTTCAATCACGAGGCATAAAAGGCGGGAATGCCAGCCGGGCATTTCAGCGAGCCATAAAAGACCAGTTGTTTCGCGAGCGCTGGACGCAGCTCTGGTGCAGAACGGCCAATTCTTTCGGCGGGGAGATGGGCTTGACCTCGACCGTAGACGTGCTCAAAAAGGCGGCCAGACTCGCGGGGATCGATGAGGGATGGGACGGCATCGGTACGCTGACCTCAGACGCCGTGACGCGCCTGCTCGAAGCTCGTGCGTTCAACGGATTCCTTGACTGGATTCCGGGTGCATGCACGCAAGCACCGGAAAAGCGGAGGAAGGCAGCTCCCCGCACCCGGGCCGCGAAAGCTGCGTAAGGACGCGCAAAAACAGAAAAGAGCACTTGGGCAACAGCCCAAGCGGGGAGCGTCCGCTTGCGCCGGAATGAGCGGACTGACTCCTACTTGCGATGCTGGGTGGAACACGATACGAAGCTAACGGATTTCCGAAGATTATCTTATTCTGTTCACCTCGGCCGAATGCGGCTTGCATCGCACGTACGGAGCACCTTTGATCGACACACAAAAGTGGGACAGAGAAACTCTCGATAGGGTATGGCAAGTCCCAGATAGCGACCCCCTGCCGCTTTTGCTTGTTCGCGACATGTGCCTGATCGCGGACGACAATGGGCGTGCGCCGCTACTTACCGTCGCGACGCGGTTCCGTAATTTCTTTCGCAAGAGAGCGCAGGAGGGGAAGGCGGAATTCGACCTTCAAGCAACTTCCCAGTTCGGAGTCGTAGGTCGACTCGGGGAACAGACGATCGAGTGGTGGTCGGGAACAATCGTCGAGCAGGTGTTGGCTCAGGGTCACGGCAACTGGATAAACCGTGATGGTGATGACCTATCTGGAAACCGGAAGTATGGTGTGGCTGGTCGCCCGGCTTCCGCAAAGCGCTTCGGAACCTAGCCGAGGCGCGGCTGATTGAGTACTTCGAGACTCGCGTTCAAGGCGGGTGGTAGTCTCTTCTGACAGGCTCTGGAGTGCTCTGGTTTGGTAGAATCTAACTAGTCCACCGAAAGGCATGATCCCATGAATTTTCCGATCACTCGTCTTCGCCGGTTGCGCCAGAGCGAAGCGATGCGTTCCTTTGTTCGCGAAACACGGCTTACGCCTGAGGGCTTCATCTATCCGCTGTTCGTCTGCCCCGGAGAGGGCGTGCGCAAGGAAGTGCGCTCCATGCCCGGCGTGTTCAATCTCTCGGTTGACGAGGCAGTGAAGGAAGCGCGAGAGGTTAAGGCGCTCGGCATTCCGGCGGTGATCCTTTTCGGGCTTCCGGCGAGCAAGGACGAGAAGGCTACGGGAGCGTGGATCGACGACGGCATCGTGCAGCAGGCCACACGAGCGATCAAGCGCGAAGTGCCGGGCCTGATGGTTGTGGGCGACGTTTGTCTGTGCGAGTACATGTCACACGGTCATTGCGGAATCATCAAGCCGGTGAGCACGCCGCAATCCGTGGGATTCACGACTTCCGGCGGTGTAGCCGCGAGCGCGCCCGCGGCCGCGACGGACTACGAAATCGTGAACGACGCAACGCTCGACATTCTGGCCAAGACTGCCGTATCGCAGGCGCGCGCGGGCATGGACATCATTGCACCTTCGGACATGATGGACGGCCGCGTGGAAGCGATTCGCGACGCGCTGGACGAAGCGGGATTCGTTAACGTTCCGGTGCTCAGCTACGCAGCCAAGTTCGCCAGCGGTTTTTATGGGCCGTTCCGCGAAGCCGCCGACAGCGCGCCCGCCTTCGGCGACCGACGCAGCTACCAGATGGACCCGGCCAACATGCGCGAGGCCATGCGCGAGATCGAACTGGATATCGCCGAGGGCGCGGACATGATCATGGTCAAGCCGGCCATGCCGTATCTCGACGTGATTCACGAAGCGCGGCAGCGGTTCGACCTACCGCTTGCGGCGTACCAGGTCTCGGGCGAGTACGCCATGATCGAGGCGGCCGCTCGGAATGGCTGGATTGACCGCGAGCGCGTGATGATGGAGTCGCTACTGTCGATAAAGCGCGCCGGCGCCGACATCGTGCTGACCTACTTCGCGAAGGACGTGGCGAAGATACTCGGGTAGTTGCAGATTTCTAATAAACTGCAGATTCAAAACGCAAATTGTAGTTGAGAGCGGCTGGAACCTTCCAGCCGCTCTTGCGTTGTAGCGCGGCGGCGCGCCGGCTGCCAGTGCGGGCTGGCCTGCTCGCGCTCCTCCGCTCACTCTTTGCTCTGGCTGGCGTCCCTATGCTGTAATCCCAAGTTGGGCTTTGCTTCATAACGTGGAGGTTTTGATGGCACTCCTTTACCCGATGCGTGCGCGCATGCGTACGACCTGGGCTGTTTTTATTCTGTTGCTGTTGAGTGCGCTGGCGGGCGCACAGAATGGCCCGAAGACCGACAAAGAGAAGGAACTCGCCGAGTGGGTCCGCGCGAACTATACGAAGTATGAACATCGTATTGCGATGCGTGACGGCGTGCGCCTGTTCACGGCGGTTTACGTTCCCAAGGATGCTTCTGCGACGAACACCTACCCCATCATGTTCGATCGCACGCCCTACAACGTTGGGCCTTACGGAACGGAAAATTATCGCAGCCCGCTCGGGCCGAACGAGCTGTTTACGCGCGCGAAGTACATCTTTGCCTACCAGGACGTGCGCGGCCGGTTCATGTCGGAAGGCGAATTCGTTGATGTGCGACCCTACAATCCCGCGAAGAAGTCCAACAAAGACATTGATGAAGCAAGCGATACGTATGACTCGATCGACTGGCTGGTGAAGAATGTGCGGTTCAACAACGGCAAGGTCGGAATGTGGGGCATTTCCTATCCGGGTTTCTACGTGTCGATGGGTCTTATCGATCCTCATCCGGCGTTGAAGGCCGGATCGCCTCAGGCCCCGATTGGGGACTGGTTCCTCGGCGATGATTTTCATCACAACGGCGCGCTGTGGCTGCCGCACATGTTCAATTTCATGATCGTGTTCGGCAAGCCGCGCCCGCAGCTCACCACCAAGTGGGACCGAGATTTCGAACCCGGCACGCCGGACGGCTACAACTTCTTCCTTAATAATGTTGAGCCGCTGTCGAAGGTCAATGACAGCTACTACAAGAACCAGGTGAAGTTCTGGAACGATGTTGTGGCGCATCCGAACTACGACGCATTCTGGAAGGCGCGCAATGCTCCGCAGTATCTGAAGAACATAAAACCGGCGACGCTGACTGTCGGAGGCTGGTTCGATGCTGAGGATGTATGGGGCGCGTTGAATACCGCCGAAGCCATCGCAAAGAACAATCCTGCGGTCCCACCGACGATGGTCATGGGTCCGTGGTTTCATGGAGGTTGGGAGCGTAGCGACGGCGACAGGCTAGGAGATGTGCGGTTCGGGTCAAAGACGTCGGAATTCTATCGGCAGAACATCGAGCTGCCTTTCTTTGAATATCACCTGAAGGGCAACGGCCAGCTCGACTTCCCGCGCGCGTGGGTGTTCGAGACCGGGCGCAACGAATGGCAGAAATACGATGCTTGGCCGCCGCCGAAAGCAGTGAAGAAGTCGCTGTATTTCGGTACGAACGGGAGATTGAGTTTTGATCTGCAAGAGGCCATGACATGCGGGGCCGCGACACAGTCCCGTACCCAAACCAGCTCTGAACCGCTGGGTGGGAACCGCTGCGGACCCTTTGACGAGTACGTCAGCGATCCGGCGAAGCCCGTACCGTTTATCGACCAGACCTCAATGAGCATGGAGCGCACGTACATGACGGCCGATCAGCGGTTGCAGGGCCGTCGCCCGGATGTCCTTACTTACCAGACGGAGCCGCTGGAAGAGGACGTGACGCTGGCCGGACCGGTGAAGCCGTCGCTGTTTGTATCGACAACCGGAACAGATTCGGATTTTGTCGTTAAGCTGATTGACGTCTACCCGGATGACGCGCCGGACTATGAACCGAACCCGGCAAACATCAAAATGGGTGGATATCAGCAGTTGGTGCGAGGTGAACCCATGCGTGGGCGCTTCCGCAACAGCTTCGAAAAGCCGGAGCCATTCGAGCCCGGCAAAGCCACCAAGGTCGAGTTCGTGATGCCGGACGTGAACCACACGTTTCGCCGCGGACATCGCATCATGGTGCAGGTGCAGAGCACGTGGTTCCCGCTGGTGGACATCAACCCGCAGAAGTTCGTGGAGAACATCTATCTGGCTAAGCCGACTGATTTCCAGAAGGCCACTCAACGCTTGTACCGCCAGAGCAACAACGCGTCGCGTGTAGATGTGCTCGTGCTGCACAAGTAACCAGATCGTATGAACGGATGGACGGATGATCTAAAAGGTCATGCGTTCATCCGATCATTCGTTCATCCGTTCCTTTCCGCACTTCCCTCGGTATCACACGTCACAGAAACGCGGGCATGAGATTCCGTACAACGCTGTGTTCAGCGGTGCGTAGCCGTTTCGCGTACGACGAGCGTTATGGAACCTCACCGGCCCAGGCACATCAACCCGTGGATTATCACCGTGTCGGTCATGCTCGCGACCTTCATGGAAATTCTCGACACCACCGTCGTCAACGTCTCGATTCCACACATAGCCGGCAACCTGACAGCTACGGTCGATGAAGGCACGTGGGTAGTCACGTCGTACCTGGTCGCAAACGCTGTCATCCTCCCTATGTCCGGGTGGTTGGCCAACCGGTTTGGCCGCCGCCGCATGATGCTGACGTGCGTGGCCGGGTTCACGGTGACGTCCGTCTGCTGCGCGATGGCGACCAGTTTGCCCGCACTGATCATCTTCCGTGTGTTGCAGGGCGCGACCGGCGGCGGCATGCAGCCGATGGCGCAAGCCGTCCTGCTGGAGAGCTTCCCGAAGGAAAAGCACGGCTCGGCGATGGCCGCGTACGGTCTGGGGATTATCCTCGCGCCAATTCTCGGTCCCGCGCTGGGCGGTTGGATCACCGACAATTACAGTTGGCGCTGGATCTTCTACCTGAACGTGCCCGTTGGGGTTCTCTCGCTGGTTCTGATGAGGGCGTTCGTGTTCGATCCGCCGTACATCAGGAAGCCCAAGGGAGGCGTCGATCTCTGGGGCATGGGATTCCTGGCGCTCGGCTTCGGCACGCTGCAGGTTGTGCTCGATACGGGTCAGAAGAATGACTGGTTTTCGTCGGACTACATACGCTTCTTCACGACGCTGTGTGTTGGCGGCCTGGTGCTCTTCGTCATTCGTGAGCTCACGACGGAACACCCGATTGTCGACCTTCGCGCCCTGCGAGACCGGACGTTTGCTGCCGGCGTGTTCCTGATCACGATGATCGGCTTCATCCTTTATGCCAGCCTGGTGCTGCTGCCGATCTATCTGCAAACGCTGCTCGGATATCCGGCGTACGACGCAGGACTGGCGCTTTCGCCTCGAGGGCTTGGAAGCCTGTGCGCTATGCCGATCGTTGGCATATTGACCAGCAAGATCGACGCTCGCAAACTGCTGGCGTTTGGCTTCACGCTGGGTGCGTGGACCATGTACGACCTTTCGGGCCTGAACCTCAACGCGGGCTACTGGGACATTTTCTGGCCGCAAGTTCTGCAGGGCGTGGCGCTGAGCTGCATGATGATTCCGCTGATGGCCGTGAGCGTGAACCGCATCTCGAAGGAGAAGATGGGGAACGCGACCAGCATCTTCAACCTGATGCGGAACATCGGCGGCAGCTTCGGCATTGCCATCATGTCGACGTTCCTCGCGCGCAGAAACCAGTTCCATCAAAACCGGCTCATTGAACAGATTCATCTGGGCGACATCGGTACACAGCAGATGTTGCAGGGCATGAAGGGCTGGTTCATGTCACAGGGTGCAGACGCCTGGACCGCTTCGCGCCGCGCGCTTGCCGGAATGTACGGCGTCGTGCAGAAGCAGGCGGCAATGCTGTCGTTCGTCGAGGCGTTCTGGATCATGGCCGTCATGTTTGTTGCCATGCTGCCGCTCCTGTTCGTACTACGCAGGCAAATGCACAAGGAAGAGGCCACGCCGAAAGGCAAGCCTGAACCTGCGCAGAAGGCGCACGCGGCCGCAGCGGGGCGATGATGGAGACCTAAGTATCCCCTCCCCCTATATCTCGGGAAGGCGCTGTTTATGCGGCTTTGCGCGAAGGTGATCTACCAAAATCCTGCAAACAAGGAACTTAGGTTCTGATTACTTTTTCGCTATAGGTCGCCGGAGCGCATTCTCTGTTGCTTGAGTCTCTTTCCAGAGTAGCAGGTAGGAGGGGTGTAATCCGACAGGGTGCCGAAGGAAACATGTCTTCAGCTTTCAAAAGATTGCGGGATTATGCACAGCAGAGGGGGCTTGACAGGTTCGGGCGGTACTCAGGATAGGTGGTGATAAGGCGATTTACCACCAACTATTCGCTCATTTATCGGGATTTCGTTTCATGCCAATGATGTAACCGATAATAAGCATCGCGGCTGCGACTATAGCTGACAATCGCCAGTACCCACCGTCTGTCCACAGGCTATAAAGAGCCACGAACAAACCGATAGCAACTATCGTGCTGAGACCTTTCTCTCTGTGGAACTGCTGATGAGTTCTTTTGTCCATGGCTGCGAACAGCTTCACCGATACGCGCTTTCAGGGCAACGAAAATTGTTGTTGGTATCAGGGCTTTCCGCTCACTATCCCGAATCGGGAAAGGTGGATATAAGCCGATTCGCGCCAACTACCATCAGTGTTGTGTCACATCATTGATGGCATCCTGCAAGGTGTCGCTCGAAGAACTTGTGACTTCACTCCCACTAAGGCTCTCTCAACCGCAAAGAATTCGGGCGGCACAGGATGCAAGTTGTCTGATACCGTCATCTTCCTGAGGACCCTCGTCCCATGAGCGGTAACGATGATGGTGTGAAGTTCTTCGCCAACGTGCAGAAACTGCATTGAGTTCGGTAACTCCGATAAGTGACTGTCGGCCAGCAATCGTAACAACCTGAGCACTGTGTCTTGCGAATAGGCCACCAGCCATTTATCACCATAGCCGATAAACGTAATGAACCCGGTCCAACGCCATGCAAAGCGAAGGCTCAACTGAATCTTGCGGCTGCAATCAAAAAACCCCGCTCAAGCCAAAAGAAGGCTTCAACGGGGCACCATCGCAAGTCTTCGTGTACTAGACCGGGCCACCAGCCCGATTTACCAACAGTAATCGCTTGTGCCGCTTACAAAGCATTCGTACTATCAATGGCTTGAGGGACAATGTATCGTATAACACTAGCTTGCCGATGCGTGAAGGCAGCGCACGCAGAAGAGGCAGCGCGAGACATCACGGAAGAGTTCACGCACAGGCCGTGGCATCAGAACGTGCGTTGTGAGTGGGACGGCTCCCGACTATTGCTCCGTGCCGAAAACGACTACGATTTAGACGGCCTCGCGCTGATGGACGAGTTCTCCGACGCAATCACCGCTTACGTCCCTGAGCCTTTGGACGGCGACATAGAAGTACTCTCTGTCGCAGATGTGTGATTGTGGACGATATCAGGGATTCCCGCTCACTATCCCGAATGGACGCCTCAGCCCCTGAACCCACTCAGGCCAAAATCGGGCTTAAATAGCACACCATCGTAACTGTTCGTGTATAGGCCACCAGCCATTTATCACCATAGCCGATAAACGTAATGAACCCGGTCCAACGCCATGTAAAGCGAAGGCTCAACTGAATCTTGCGGCTGCAATCGAAAAACCCCGCTCAAGCCAAAAGAAGGCTTGAACGGGGCACCATCGCAAGTGTTCGTGTACTAGACCGGGCCACCAGCCATCCAAAGCACATGATTTATCGCCCTACTCGGAAGTCCAATACCTCCGGTCAAGATTTCGAAATGGGGCTAGTTCCTTGCTCCTACTTGATTACTCCTCGGTGGCTCGCCTCGATCCATGAGATGAGCATCGCGACATCTTCGCCCTGGTCGCCTTCGGACTTGAGCCTCTCGAGGGCCTGGGAGGTGTTCAGCTTCGACGCCAAAAGAACCTTGAAGGCGTGATGAAGTTTCTTGATCCGCTCATCGCTGAAACCTCGCCGGCGCAGGCCAATGCTGTTCATGCCATAAGCGGAGACGTCGCGCGACGCAACCGTCTTTGAGAACGGCAGTACGTCCTGGGTGATCACCGTTCCGCCGCCGATGTAGGAATGTGCGCCGACCCGCACGAACTGATGTACCGGAGACAGCGCGCCAACCACGGCATAGTCTTCGACCGTGACGTGTCCCGCCAGTGTCGCGGCGTTCGCCATGATGACGTGGTTCCCGACATGGCAGTCGTGAGCGACGTGCGCGTAGGCCATGAGGAGGCAATTGCTGCCGATGGTGGTCAGCCCACCGCCCTTCACGGTGCCGCGATGGATCGTCACGTACTCACGGATTTCGTTACGGTCGCCGACCTCGAGGCGCGTGGGTTCGCCTCTGTAGCTAAGATCCTGCGGGCCCATGCCAATGGACGTGAACGGGAAAACCCTGTTGCCGCTGCCCAGTTTCGTCGGTCCCTGGAGCACGACGTGCGAGATCAACTCGCAGCCTTCGCCCATTTCAACATCGGCCCCAACGACGCAGTAAGGGCCGATCTTGCACGATTCCGGCACGCGCGCGGCCGGATCAACAACAGCTGTCGGATGAATCAATGAAGCTCCTGAAATCGTAAATCGCAGCTCGAAAACACTCCGGTTTGTCGGGGGCCTACGCTGTGGTGCTCGAATCCGGTTTGGCACCTTCGATCTACAGTGGTTAGTTTTCTTCTTCCGACGCGCCCTCCAATGCGCCCGCCTTGCGCGGTACAAGGCGGCAGGTTACAACGGCCTCAGCGGCAACCTTGCCGTCAACGTAAGCCTTGCCCTGCATGCGCACCGCCGTGCGGCGCCACGTGACGACCTCAACCTCGATGCGCAACTGATCTCCCGGTACGACCGGGCGGCGAAACTTCGCACGTTCGATTCCTGTGAAGACCATCAACTTGTTGTCGCGATCTTCCACTTCCGTGAGAAGCAACGCGCCACCGGCCTGTGCAATGGCCTCAATAATCAGCACGCCGGGCATGATCGGGAAACCCGGAAAATGACCCGCGAAGAACGGCTCGTTGATGGTGACGTTCTTCAGCGCGACGATGCGCTGCTTTCGTTCCATGTCGATCACGCGATCGATCAGCAGGAAAGGATAGCGGTGCGGCAGAATGGCTTGAATCTCGCTGATGTTCAGCGTTTTCTTGGGGGACTCAATCGCGCTCTCGGCAACTTGCGGCACGCTCACAGGATCGCCGGCACTGGATGCCTCAAGCGCGGTCTGCTCCGTTTCTGCGGTCAATTCAGTGGTTTGCGGGTCGTTGGGCAAGCCCCTCTCCATCGGCCCTCTTCGGTCCACAGGGCCCTTTTCATTGGTTTAAGCCTGAGATTATATTCGAGCACTCACGGTTAGGCACTCAGGTTTCAGCGGATGGCACTCAGCACCAGCCAACAGCACCATTACCGGCGGAATCCAGTGCGAAGACCTCGGACAAAACAAAGAGCCCGCAGCAGGGTGCGGGCTCGAAGGGACGGGAACTGAGGACCGTACAGCCACGTCCTCGTTCCAACGATGCAAACAGCGTCAGTCCAAATCTGGAACCGGCGCTCCGGGAGCGGGTGGAGGCAGAGGAATCGATATCCGGTGCGGCCCAACCGCGTGGGGCTGCATGGACTGGAGCTTCTTCCACTGGTCAAGCGTAAGCACTCGGCGGATGGCAACCTGCATGAGCGCATTCGTCTTTTCCAGTTCGGCCCGGGCCGCTGCGACTTTCTCGATTTGGGACGTGATCTGACCTTCATCAGGATTGTCTGCCTGGATGAGCGGTTCGAGCTGTACTTCCTGTTTTTCCAGTGCGGCTTTGGCGTCGATCAGTCGCATGCGGCTGTCCTGGAATATGCGCTCGATCTGCTGAACCTGCGCCTCGCTGACGCCGAGTTTCTGGACCACCTCCGAGTTCTTCCACCATCGCGCTCCGCCCGGCATGCGATTGAAGACGAGGTGGTCCGGCCCAACCCGATGGATACGGAATTCCTTGCGAACTTTCGGCGCGGCTTTGAGCTTGGCCCCGCTTTTAACCTTCGGCCCGGGTATGACCTCGGGGCTTTCCGCGCCGGGCGCGGGAGCCTGCGCGATGAAGAGCTCCATTTCCTGTGCGCCCAGACCCAAGGGCAAGAGCAGGAGCGCAATAGCCAATATTCGTCTCATAATTCTTTCTCTCCGATCAAAACTGTCCGTATCAAACAATTGCTGAAGACTAAGCGTCCACTATTCGCTGGTTGCTTCTTCGGTCATGCTCGACATGCGAAGAATGGCGCGATTGCGTTCGGCCGTCAGAATCGCGACTGGCGCCAACGCTTCCGGCATATCGGAATCAAGGTCGCGCTGGATGCTCAGCAACAGGGCGTCATCGCCGTCGTACGCCATTCTCCCGCTTTCTTCGATAAGGGCGGCGTCCGGGGCCATCGCTGTCCGGGAGTCCGGCAGCGGAGAAACTGTCAGCAACACGATCCCGAGGGCGAACAGCACCATTGCCGCTACCCAGACAAGTCGGTGCGTGGCTGGCGCAGCCGCCCTGTGCACGAAGGCCGGCCGATTCAGTTGAACCTTTGCGGCTTCGTGTTGCGTCAGTTGTGCGAAACCCGACACAACTCGCTTCAAATTCATAGCTTCTGACGAACACTCGCTGCACGATTTCATGTGCTGCCGGACCTCAGGGGCTGCCGTGTCCAGCAACCAGTCTGTGATCTGCTCGTCTGTCAAATGCGAATTCATCTCTTACTTCCTTCTTTCAGTTTCTTTCTGAGTGCACCCACCGCTCGGGACAGGTGCACCTTAACCGTGCCAATCTCCAGATCCAAGGCGCGGGCAATTTCCTCCAGACTTAAGTCCTCAACAAAACGAAGTGTGAAAACAAGACGCTGCTGCGGCGAAAGCTCCTCGACTGCCGACATCACCTTCGCCAACTCCTCCCGCACAAGCAGAACGCGCTCCGGAGAAGCATAGGGCGCGGCCACTTGTTCGGCAGCTGATTCGGTCTCCTCATTGCGGTTGGCGAACAACCTGCGCCAGAACGACTGCCGGCGACTCTTCACGTGGTCGCGCGCAAGATTGACCGCAATCTTAATCAGCCATGTGCTGACGCTGGCTTCCCCGCGAAACGACTCGCGCTTCTGGTACGCCCGCAGGAAGCACTCCTGCGTGAGCGTTGCGGCGGCGTCGGAGTCGCGGAGCTGAGCGTAGAGAACCCGAAACACCTGGCGCTCATAGTTGCGCACTAGCGCTTCGAAATCTTCGGGCCGGACGATGGCGCGATCGTTGCTGTTCAGCATCGCAAGCGGCGCTATCGCGTTTTCGAGTCCGTCGGCCATCGCTCTGGTGAATTGGACGAGATTGCGATCCTGAGGTTTACACGTGAAGTGGTTTTCGGAACTATTTCCGCGACTCGGAATCGACCAGTTGGACCACTTCGGCCCGGATGTCCTCCGAATCGCCGAAGCCCTTGAACCAGTGCACGCCGGGCTCGCGGCGGAACCACGTCATCTGGCGCTTGGCATAATTCCGGTGTCCCTGCTGGGCGGCCCAGACGGCAAGCTTGCGGTTGATCTCGCCGCGGATGTGTTGAAGTGCCTGCTTATATCCGAGTGAGGTGATGGGCCGCGCGGCCTCGCCGTACTTTTCGTAGAGCGCCCGTGTTTCCTCAATGAGTCCGGCCTCGAACATGCGCTCGGCGCGCAGATTGATGCGCGTGTAGAGAGCGTTGCGTTCCGGGTCGAGACCGATGCGAAGAATACGGAAACCGGTCAGCGGATCGCGACCCTGCTTCCAGACCTCCGTCAGCGGTTGACGGGCGGTCAGGCAGACCTCGACGGCGCGAATGACCTTGGGCGTGTCGTTCGGGTGAATGCGCTGCGAAGCCTCCCGGTCGAGGCGCCGCAGGATCTTGTGCAGATGTTCCGCGCCCCTGCGCTCCCCGCGTGCTCGCAGACGGTCCCGAAGCTCCTCGGAGCGCTCCGGGCCGGGCGCCAGTCCTTCAAGAAGCGCCCGCAGGTAGAGTCCGGTCCCGCCTACGATGATCGGTAGTCGGCCCCGCCGTTTAATTTCATCCAGCACCTGACGCGCTCGTCGCGAGTACTCGCCGGCAGTGAACAGTTCGGTTGGTCCAGCGATGTCGATCAGGTGATGCGGCGCACGCGAGCGCTCCTCCAGACTCGGCTTTGCCGTGCCGACTTCGAATTCGCGATAGATAGCCACTGAATCACAATTGACGATCTCTCCCCCAAATTGCTCAGCCAGAGCCAATGACAGAGCGGTCTTGCCGCTGGCCGTCGGTCCCACGATGGCAATAAGCAGCGGATCAGGATCTTCAGGGGCTGGAGGATCGGGCATCGGCGTCATGACGTTCAGCGCAGGCTCCAACGTGCCGTTGCGCCATAACGCGAAAGCGTAATCACGAGGATGGCCAACGCAATCACTGCCAGACCAATGCTTTCAGCGACTCGCGCGCGATGCTTGTCTGATTCGGAGGACACGCACAGATTGTAACGGCAGTTCCGCCGTGTTCAAATCGGCAATCTGAGATCTGCAATGCTCCTGTATCGCTGGGTGTAAACTGCGTTGCGGAATGGACAATGCCCGGCACAAATATGCGTTCGGCGTTTATGAGGCAAACCCCGCCTCAGGTGAACTGCGCAAGAATGGCATGAAGGTCAAGATTCAGGAGCAGCCGTTCCAGATTCTGCTTATGCTCCTGGAACATCCGGGCGAGGTGATCACCCGCGAGCAACTGCGGGCACGACTGTGGCCAGCCGACACCTTTGTTGATTTCGACCACGGACTGAACACAGCCATCAACAAACTCCGGGAGGCGGTTGGAGACTCGGCCAGTAATCCCCGCTTCGTCGAAACGCTTGCACGGCGTGGCTATCGTTTTATCGCGCCGGTGAAGGTATTGGCTCCCCCTAACGACACTGTCCGCAATGACGTGGTTGCAGCCAATGGGATCACACCTGCCAAACCCGCCGAAGCTGTTGCGCCGAGCGAACCCGCTGCGGTGCTCGGTCTTCCATCCGTTCCGGACGGGACACAACATCGTCCCAACATAAGCGATTCAGCACCTGAGCCCCTTGCGCGACCCGCGGCCGAACCCGCACCGGCAACGGTACAGGCTGAATCCGCCGCTGAGCCCCCGGCTGCGGCCACGCGGCCGACCTCTCAACCAGAAGAGGAACTCCCGCGCCCATCGCGTTATGTCAGCCGCCTCTTGTTTGGCCTGGTGCAGGTCATGTACCTGGTCTTCTACGGGGTCGCGCTAGTGCAACTCGAACGTATCCCAGAGATCGCTTTCGGGTTCCTGGGGCGTCTCACCATCGTTCTAGTTCCGCTTGTGCTTGTGACTGCAGCGGTCGGTATCGCCATGCGGTTATATCTGATCACGGCTGTGACCTTCGACTATAAGGCGCTGGGCGAGAAATTCCGGAAGCTATTCCCCGTCGTCCTGCCGCTTGACCAGCTTTGGGCGCTGTCGCCATTCCTGCTTGTCGAGCAGATCGGCATCGGAGCGGCGTTCGCAGCCTGCGCCGCGCTGCTTTATGTGCCCTTCTCGGAACGAACGCTGATCCGTATGGGGTATCGCTGGTGAACTCAGGTCGACGCCACGTGCGATGCGTCGCATTCATCAGGTTGCCGCTTGATTGACCAGCACCGTTACCGAGTAGCCGTCCTCGGCCGATGACAAGGCCGTTGACCACGCGCCTAGATCATCGGGCTGAGCGGAGTTTGCGGCATCCGGGAATTTCGCGATTACCCTCAACTTCGGCTCGTTCGCAGGCACCTGGACCACGATGCTGCCATCCCGCAATTCCGCTTTGCATGTCCGCTCGCTGCGCATAACGATGCGATGACGCAGATCGAGCAGGGCCTTGTACCACTCCAAGACGTCGTTTGCAGCCGTGGGATTGCCGTCTTTTGTCGCCTGCTGTGTAACTTCCTCCCAGCGTAGCTTCGAGCGGTCGAACGTGGCCGGATCCTGCGGGTCGGGGAACTCCCCCCCGGTGAAAGTGGAGAAGTCTTTGAACTCCTCGCGGCGTCCCTTGCTCACGGCCTTCTGCAGATCGGGGTCGCCGAAATCGGTGAAGAACTGGAAGGGCGACGAGGCAGCGAACTCCTCGCCCATGAACAGCAGCGGCGTATGTGGCGCGAGCAGCAGGAGTGCAGCGGCCAGCTTGCAAGCGCCGCGGGGCACCAGGTGATTCAGCCGCTCTCCAGTGGCGCGGTTCCCGACCTGATCGTGGTTCTGAATGCAGATTACATGGGCCGGCATTGGAACCCCTTCGGGACGGGTGCCGCGCGGCTGATTTTTCCAGAACTTGAACGGTTGCCCCTGGTACACGAAGCCTTCGTTGAGCGCGCGGACGAGGTGCTCTTTTACGCCGAAGTCGCCGTAATAGCCCTCGTTCTCCCCGGTGAGCAGAGTGTGCACGGAGTGGTGAAAATCGTCGCTCCACTGACCGCAGAGGTCCCATCCTCCTGCTGATTTAGCGCGAGTTATGTGCGCTTTGTTTTCATCTGTCTCGGCGATCACGCAAACGTTGCGGCCAAGTTCATGCGCCACTTGCTGAACTTCGGCGTTGATCTCATCGATGATGTGGCGCTGCGAGTCATCCTGGATGTTCTGAATAGCGTCCAGGCGAAGGCCGTCCATGTGGTACTCGTGAATCCAGTACAGCGCGTTGTTGATGAAGAACCGTCGAACCGGACCGCAGCCGGGACCGTCGAAGTTGAGCGCGTCACCCCACGGCGTTGTGTGTTTCGCGTTGAAATAGGGGCCGAACAGCCGGAAGTAATTACCCTCTGGACCGAGGTGGTTGTAGACAACGTCGAGAATGACCGCCATACCTCGTTGGTGAGCGGCGTCGACGAAGCGCTTGAGGCCGTCCGGCCCTCCGTAGCAGGCCTGCACCGCATAGGGCGCCACGCCGTCGTATCCCCAGTTGCGACAGCCAGGAGTGGCGGCAACGGGCATGACCTCAACGACGGTTATGCCAAGCGCCTTGAGGTAGTCGAGCTTTCCGATGGCGGCATCGAACGTGCCTTCCGGAGTAAAGGTGCCGACGTGCAGTTCGTAAATGACGTAGTCGGGCATGTCCAGGCCACGCCAACCAGCGTCAGACCAGCGGAACCCTGCAGGATCAACGACTTGCGTAGGTCCATGCACGCCCTCGGGCAGCAATCTTGAAACGGGATCGGGCAGTGGCCGACCACCGTCGAGAACATAGAAGTACCGTTCGCCTGCGCGGACCGGCGCACTCGCTTGGAAGTTGCCTTCCTGCTCAGGATACATGTGGAACAGGGCGCCGCTTTCGAGTTGGACGTCGACCCGCTTCGCCGTCGGAGCCCAAACCCGAAACTCGGTCTGTTCCTCGCGCGGAGTGGCGCCGTAGAGCAACGTTTGCAGTGCTGCCGTGTGCATCGGAGATGTGACGAGAAACGCAGCAGGATGGATGGCTGGATGTTCCGCGCCAATGTGCCGCCCGCACCGCAGTCACCACCGCGATCTACTGCTGCAAATGGCTACTCCATCCATCTATACTGCCGCGAGATATTTGCAACACGTCAGTTGCGAATTGCTAAATACGCATTATCAATTACTGTCTTCCCATGCTCGTTCTTGCTTCTCAATCGCCGCGCCGGCAGGAGTTGTTGCGCAATGCCGGGCTGGAGTTCACAACCTGTCCCGCCGACGTCCCCGAGGTCCTCGGTGAAGGCGAGGGTCCGACCGAATTCGCGCGTCGGCTTGCACGCGATAAAGCCATAGCCACACTGG
>Ga0196970_1000676_pt1 | contig 34681 bp, 28 predicted proteins | sample S1v_513CmetaG_FD_148672 | JGI IMG/M metagenome (GOLD analysis project Ga0196970, IMG submission 148672) | Soil microbial communities from Anza Borrego desert, Southern California, United States - S1+v_5-13C | ecosystem: Environmental > Terrestrial > Soil > Desert | place: USA: California... | reverse complement strand
CTCGGCGGCAGAACCCCGGCCGAGGTCCACCAGGGCATCCCGGCCGGGATCGGATTGGCGGCATGACACGGACCTGAGCCAAGCTTATCCCAGCCGCAAAACTGTCCGGGGAACGGGGACCAGCTCACCTGATGACGTTTGACACACGGCTACAGCGTGCGCTCGCTGGCCGACCAGTTCAGCACCAAACCGGCGGAAATCCGCCAGTTCCTCCGGGGCGAACTGGGCGGAGCAAGGGCGCAAGAACTGACCCAGCTGATGCAGGCGGCGGGGTTGCCGCTCTGATTGTGGGGTGTCTCAGCGAATGTGGGCCGGCTTCCCCGATCTCAGGCCCGTCTCAAACAACGCGGGTTTCGTCTCACCGAATGTGGGCCAGCACCCGCTTTTCGTCTCACGAAATCCGGTCCCGGAATCGGCCTGAATCTCAAGCCCGCCCGCCGATGATCTCGGTCCGCTACACATAGCGGTTGCCGCCGCAGGTGGCGAGCCATCTGCCGCGAGCCGTACCACGGCGTCTCCAGGAACTGCTCGTCGATCAGGCGCATCAGCGCCAGGTTCAACGGCCCTTCACCGCGGACCGGTCCGTAGTACGACTACGGCGGAGCGGCTGATCGACACCAACTCGCACTGTCGGACGATCGAGAGCTGCGGGTGCTCGGGCTCGATCATCTCCCGCCTCCAATCGACGCTCATCGACCGGAGGCCTTGCGCAAAAAATCGCGTTCCACCACCAACTGGCCGATCTTGGCGTGCAGTGTCTCGACCTCGGCGGCATGCGACGCCTGGGCCACCTCCGCCTTGTCCGAGAACACCGCCGCCATGCCCTCAACGGCCTGCCGCTTCCAGGCGTTGATCAGCGTCTGGTGCACACCGTGCTTGGCCACGAGTTGCGAAACGGTCAGATCGCCCCGGATCGCCTCCAGCGCCACCTTCGCTTTGAACTCCGCTGAATACCGCTTCCGATTCCCCGCCATCGGGTCCGTCCTTTCCTTCGGGCGAACCAAGCTTATCCGACTGTGCGGGGAACGGGGACCATGTGTGGACGGCCCTCTCGGCGCAAGAGGAGAATTCGTGTTGACGGTTGGTCGGGTGCATCCATGTGTCCGGCCTGTTGTTGCGGCCTGTGGCCGCTGGCCTTGATGAAGTCCGCGGATCAACGCCCAAATCACCTCAGCGCGCTCCCAGGCGCTTGGTCCCGGTGGGTTTGGTCGATCCCCGGTCTGACCGGTTCGTCATCACGTCTCACCACCCTTACGCCATCCGCCTCGGCAGTGGTTTGGTCTGCTGCCGAGGCGAACGTCGTCTATGCGGCGGCGGGCACCGTGTAGGTCCCGCCGCGCGTCAGCACCGCCCAGGCGATGCGCGCGGTCTTGTTGGCCAGGGCGACGGCGGCGAGTTTGGCCGGCTTGCGCTCCAGCAGCTTCGCCGCCCAGCATCGAGCCGCGTTGTCTTGGCGCGCCAACCGCATGACCGCTGTGGCGCCAACGACCAGCAGCCGGCGGAGGTAGCCGTCGCCCTGCTTGCTGATGCCGACCTGGCGACCCTTGCCGCCGCTGCTGTGCGCCTTCGGCGTCAGGCCAAGCCATGCGGCGAACTGCCGGCCGGACCGGAACAGTGAGCCGTCCGGCACTGCCGCGGCGATCGCGCTTGCGGTGATCGGCCCTATGCCGGGGATCGTCGCCAAACGGCGGCTGACGTCGCTGGCGCGATGCCACTCCAGAATACGCGCCTCCAGCCGGTCGATTTCCTCGCCGAGCAGGCGGAGCTGATCAACGAGGCCGTGCAGCGCCCGTCGCGCCAGTTCCGGCAGACGATCCTGCGCCTCGTGCAAAGCCTCGATGGCCGCCTTCGTCCCGCTTGGTCCTTTGGCCGCGATGATCCCGAATTCCGCGAGGTGACCGCGCAAGGCGTTGATCAGCATCGTCCGCTGCCGGACCAAGAGGTCCCGAGTCTTGTGGAGCATCAAGGCAGCCTGCTGGTCGATGGTCTTGACCGCCACGAAGCGCATCGTCGGCCGGGTCACCGCCTCGCAGATCGCCTCGGCATCCGCCGCGTCGGTCTTTCCCCGTTTCACGTACGGTTTGACGTAGGCGGGTGGCATCAACTTCACCGTATGACCCAGTGCCGCAATTTCCCGCGCCCAGTGGTGCGCCGTGCCACACGCCTCCATCCCCACCAGGCACGCCGGCAGGCCTTGAAAGAACTTCAGCACCTCGCTCCGCCGTAACTGCCGTCGGACCAGAACCTTCCCGTCGCCGTCGATGCCATGAACCTGGAAAACATTCTTCGCCAGATCCAGACCGATTGTCGTCACGCCCATGGTCGGCTCCTATGAGGTGGTTTCTTCGACGGTCAACGCTGTTCACCGGCATTTGGTGAAAGGGCCGTCCACCACATCACCTCACATCCGGGCGGTCTCCTGGATGAAGGTCGTCAGCACCCTTCATATGGCACCGTGATGCCGGAAACGGGGGCCGTCCATCCCATCAGCGTTCGACTCCGTTGACAGGCATACAGGCCCATGACACGAGTCACGTAGCTGCGAGTTTCCGGATAAGGCGGAATCCCGCCGTGCCGGACGACGGCGTTCTCTCCCGCATTGTATCCCGCCAGGGCCAGTTCCACGTCGCCATTGAAGTAGGACATCAGCCAGCGCAGATAGGCCATGCCTGCACGAACGTTCTCAGCGGGATCCAAAGGCTGGGTCAGTCCGAAGCGGCGTCCCGTCTCCGGGATGATCTGCATCAGGCCGATGGCCCCCTTCCCGGAAACGGCCTTCGCCTGGAACCCGGACTCGACCTGGATCACGGCGAGGACGAGGGCAGGGTCGAGCCCCAAGGCCGGGGCCTGAGAGCGAACCAAGTGTTCGATTTCGTAACGCAGACTTCCTTCAGCCGCCATCCGTGCCGGTGCGTCGCCGTCCTCCGGGAGCCGGCAATGCGGCTTTTTCTCGGGTACGCCCTCGAAGCGGACGAGCAGGTGCCGTGCCAACGCATTGCCGCCCTCGGCGGCACGACGAAGCCAACCGGCGGCCGTTCCCGCGTCCCGCTCCACACCAGCACCATGGTCGGTCAGGATGCTCAGCCGGAGCGCCGCGCCCGCGTGGCCGGCCCGAACGGATCGGCAGTAATGGAGATAGGCGAGACCGAAGTCGGCCGGTCTCCCGATGCCGGTTTCGTACCGCAATCCGGCCTGATAGCTCCGCTCCGCGGCGCTTTCCGCCCGGGCCTCGTGCGTTCCGATCAGCGCGGCCGGCACGAGCGCGAGCAGCAGCATGCCGCGCCGCAGGCTGCGGCCGCGCGGTCTCCAATGAAGGAATGTCATGATGAGAAGGATGATCGTTGTTTGAACGGCGGGAGGAGCAGCCCCATTCGGGGCGGAAGGACCGCGCCCGGAACGGAAGGCTCTGTTCCGGGCGCGGACGATCACCCGTCATCAAGGGGCGGACGGGGCCGGGGTCTTGGTCAGCACGTTGGTCAGGTTGGCGCCGACCTGATTGATGTTCTTCAGGACGCCGTTCGTCTGGATGAGGTTGGTCGCGGTCTGAGCGGCGCCGGACGTCTGCATCAGTTGCGTGAACTCGAAGCTGCCCATGACGGCGACGTTGGCGGTGTTCTGGGCCTCCTGGCCGACCTTTGTGATGGCTCCGTCGTAACGGCCGAGTTCGCCACCGGTGTAGATCATCCGGTTGCTTGCGGCCTGCCAGGTCGGGTCGAGGGTCTGCGTGAGGTCGCCCACCGCGCTGTCCAGGCTGATGATGTTGGCGACGTTCCGGGCGCTCTGGTCGAAGTCGGGGCCGGCGACCCCATTGGGGTTGAAGCTCTTGCCGAACGTCACGAGGTTCTTCGCGTCCTGGAAGGCACCGGACGTCTGGCTGACCGACAGCGCATCGGATGCCAGGGCGACGTTGACGGTGTTCGTCGCCGTCTGGCCCAGGTTGGCCCAGCTGCCGTCGGTGACCGCCTTGTTGAAGGCCGTCTGGCCGTTGAAGTCGCCCGGCAGATCGGTCGACTGGATGATGTTGCCGAGGTACGCGCCCTCGGCGGCGACGGCGTTGGCCATGTTGCTGGCCGACTGGCGGATCTTCTCGTTGCTGAAGCTGTTCTTCAACGTGTTGTGGACGGTCTGCACGTTCAAGAACATCTGGTCGACATTGCCGAGGTCCTGGGCCTGTGCCGAACCGACGCTGAGAGCCAGCACGCTCGCTGCAAGCAAAAGCATCTTCATATCCAATCTCCTGTTGTTTGCCCGGCCATCCAGGGCCGAGCGTTTTCACCCGTCCGCGGGCGTGCGGTCGGGAATCCCGTTCGGAATGCGTTGGAATCCGGCTTCAGCGGTCGCAGACCATGCGCCCGCCGAGCATCCGGCAGCCCTGTCGTTCGGGCACACGATCGAGCGATAGGGACGGCGGCGGCGCGGCGTTGCCCTTGGCCTCGGCCGGGACGGCGTTGAGCGCCTCGTCCCTCCGGGCAACCTGAGGCTCGGCGATGCCTATCGGCATGGCCGCCGCCGCACGCTCGGCCTCGGCATGCTCGGCGTCGCGCCGTTCGCGCGCCGCCGTGGTCAGATGCTGGTCACAGGCCGCCCCGGTCCGGTACAGTTCGCTCACGATGTCGTAAGCTGCGGACTCGATGGCCCAGCGGATCGCACCCTGGAGCGGCTCGGTCGGCTGCTCGCCGATGGAAATGTCGAACAGGACGTCGCCGGCGAAGGCCCCGCCCTTGACGCCAAGGTCGAAGAACCGGAAAAGGTTTGCCGACGTCTCGTAGCCGACGGCCTGTTTGCGCCAAGCCTTCGAATAGACGATCTGCGAGGTCCGGGTGTCCGTCACCGCCAGATCGAGGCCGATCTGCACCGCATACGACTTGGCGCCGGCGCCGATCCCCGCGATGGTCACTTCGGCCGAGTTGTTGACCACCTTGAAGTCCAACTCGGTGATGGCCCCGGTGACGTAATGGGTTGAACCGAGCACCATCCCCTTCGGGATCGGCCGGAACATCACGCTCTGGCTCCCGGCCTGGACCACACGCCCCTCGCCGAGGCGCTGGTTGAGCGCCTGCGCCAGTTCGAACTCCATGATCGCCGTGGTCGAGCGGTTGACCTGGGGAACCCGGGCGGCACCGAGGCTGCTGATCAGCATGTGCGTGGCGCCTTGCGTCACGTAGGCGCCGATATCCTGGTAATTGAAGCGCCCGGTCCGATCGGGGATGTCCCCCACGGCCAGCCGCAGGTCCATGGGCGGACGGGGCAGTCGTCCAAGGCACTTGAGCGCCTCGGTCGCGGGAGTCGCGGTCTTCACCGGGATCGGCCCGGAGATCAGTTTGGCCGGTTCTTCGCCGAGCGGCGGCGGGACGGCGCACGCCGACAGCATCAGCATCGCCAGCAGGACGGTCGTCAGGCGGTGCATCTCTCAGCCTCCCTTGCGTCCATCGGACACGGAATTCTGCACGCCCTGCGATCCCGAACTCGTCTGCACCGGGTTCAGATTGAGGTAGTTGTTGTTGCCGGACTGGTTGATGATGACGACATTGTTGTAGTTCTGGCCAGCCTGGGCCGCCTGCCTCTGCAACGCCGTCTGGAGATGCTGCTCCTCCATCTGCGCCCGCTGCAGCCGGTTCTGCGGGCCGCTGAGCGTGCGTCCGGTGATGTTGGTGTAGTCGGCAAGCGCCGGGGCCGCGATGCCGGATGCCAGCACCGACGCGAGGATGAGCGCCGCCCTCGTTGTCCTCCGCCCCACGCGACGGGGCGCAGTCGAGCAACGGCGACGTGGTTGATAGAGGCTCATAGTGAAACTTTCCGTGAAAGACGTTGACGATGCTCATCGGCCGGCCTGCATTGCCCCAAGGGCTGCCGGCCAAAATGCTGCCGAAGTTTCGGCCCGACGATGGAGACATCATGCCGTTCGCCACCGGCCGGCGATATTTCGCATCAGGCTAATAACCACACTCATTTTGTGGCCTTCCTTGGCAGGCGCCATCCCACCCCTGGATTGCTAACCCTCCGGTAAGCACAGCCTTACGCGCCAACCCACGCGAAATGACTGTCGGCCCCCCTTTGATGGGTAAACGGTGCCGCGAAGGCGTATTCCATCCGAGGAGCGATCCACCGATGCCCGCTTGAGCAAGCCAAGCCCAAGGCGTGTAGTCGGGTGACGACAGCGTTCCGCGTGGGAGCCCGCATGTCCAATCCGGACACGGCCGTGCCCGCGCGCGCGACGCCGTCAGGGGAGGAGGCATTCCATGCGTGTTCATGTGCTCGCAGCGCCGTTTCTTGCACTCGGCATCGCCGCTCCGATGGCGGCCCATGCCGATGCCTTCCTGAACACCGGCACGGGGGGCGCTTTCCTAAACCTCGGACCCGTCGGGCCTGTGGCCGCCCCGACGCCGACCGCCCCGATAACGCCGCTCGCAATGAGTCCGACACTTTTGTTCGATGGTGGAACGACGACCCTGCTGGCGCCGGGCGGTGTGGTGGTGACGCCGGCTTCCGCCAGCCTGTTGGCCGTCCAACTGGCCGCCGCGCGCCATGGCGGCGCCGTCGTCCTTACCCTCAACGGAGCCGGCGCGGTGCGCCCCCTGGTGATCCCCGCCAGCGCCTTCGGCAGCCGACGCTGATCCGTGCCAAGGGCCTGGAGCCTCATTCCGAAGCGCGGCGCCAGGACAGAACCAGATACGGCCGCTCGGATGCGTAGGTCAGGCGGATGACCGAGACGCGCACGAAGCGTGCGCCATCGACGGTCGCCTCGGCGCGGATCCGGAACAAGCGGCGCTGCGACGGCGCGGCGCGGCCCGCCGCGCCGGCTGCCGCCTCGCTCCCCTCCCGTTCGGCCATCATCGCCTCGGCGGCTTGCGGATCAGTGCCCAGTGCGAGAACCACCGCCATCGGCGCCACTGTCGCATCGACGACGCGCTGGCGCGTCGCCACCGTCAGGAACGGAGCCGCGCGGGCGAGCAGATCGCGGCTCATGCCAGGCAGGCTCACCAGCGCCTCGACCGCTTCGAACGGCCCCCCCAGGTCGGGGGTGGAGCGGCGTTCGGCGATCCCCCGGGCAACGGTGGCCGCTTGGTCGTCCGGTGCTCCCGCCACGGAGAACAGCGATGCCAACAGCTCTTCCGGCGCGGCGTTCAGATCGATCAGGCCGGCTTCGTCCTGGACGCGCACGTCGACACGGCCGGCGCCGAGGGGGAATGCATACGGCCGGTCGTCGCCGCGCCAGCGCTCCTCGGGACGAAGGTTGAGGAGGCCGAACACCGCACGCGCGATCCCGGCGTCGGCCAGCGCTTCGGCTTTGGCGGCGGCGGCGCCGTTGCGCGCGAGGCGCAACTCATCGCGGGCATCCCGGTTCAACGCGGTTGTGACGATCGACAGCAGGAGCAGGCTCCACAGCACCAGGAGAAGGGCGAACCCGGCCTGCCGCCGCGAAGCCGCGGCCGGGTGTCGGGCCGTTCCTCCTTCCGGGCGCCGGGACATCACCGGATCCGCGCCCGCGGATCGATGGCCCGCAGGCGGCGGCGCAGTTCATCGGTCGCCTCCTGCGCTTCGGCGCTGCTGCGGATGACGCGCGGCGTCAGCATGACCAAAAGTTCGGTGCGCTGCTGGCGCTCCTCCGTCGTGCTGAAGAGATGGCCCAGGATCGGGATGTCCGACAGGATCGGCACGCCCGACTTGCCGCCGTTGCGGCCGTCACGGATCAGCCCGCCGAGCGCCACGCTCTGGCCGTCCTGGACGGCCACCGTGCTGTGCACCCGGCGCTGCTGGATGGTGGGCGAGTCGATGCCCGACGTGCGGGTCGGCACGACGTCGCTCACTTCCTGGTAGATCTCCATGAAGACCCGCCCGCCGGCGCCGATGCGCGGCCGCACTTCCAGAATGACTCCGGTGTCCTTGAGCGTGATCGAGTTGACGATGGGCGAGTCCGGGTTGAGCACGCTGACCGCCGATTGGGTGGCGATCGGCACTTGGTCACCGACCTGCAGCCGCGCCGACTGGTTGTCGAGCACCAGCAGGTGCGGCGAGGAGATCACGTTGACGTTGGTGACCGCCGACAGCGCGTTCAGCACGACGCGGGCGTTGGCGGTGTCGAACAGATAAGAGAAGCCGGCCAGCGGCGATACCAGCCCGGTCCTGGGGTCGCTCAGCGTCAGCTGATGGTTGCCGGATTTGAAGAACCACTCCACGCCATACTTGAGGTCGTCGTTCAGCGTGACCTCGGCGATGGTCGCCTCGACCAGAACCTGGAAGGGGGCGACGTCGAGACGGCGCAGGGCGTCCTGCACCATGTCGTAATCACGGGGTGTGGCCATGATGACGATGGCGTTCTTGTCGCGGTCGGCGATGACGCGGACCTCGGGCGTCGGCGGCGCCGGTTCGGCGGCAAAGCTGCCGGGTGGCGGCAACACCGGGACCGAGCCCGGAGCCTGCCTTCCCGCGGCCCCCAGGTCCGGCAGGGCTCCCGGCGCGATGACCGGGTCACTGATGGGAAGCAGCGCCGGACGCTGGGCCGGGAAGGCGGAGGACGGGAAGCCGCCCGGCCCCGACACGCCGGTAAACGGCGAGCCGGACCTGGACCCGCTGGACGGCGCCCCGCCGAAACCCCGGCCGCCATGGCCGTTGAGGCCGCCGCCAAACCCACCGCCGAAGCCGCCACCCGCGCCGGACCGGCCCAATCCGCTTCCCCGCCCGCCCAGTTCGGTGGGCGACAGGCCGGGGGCGACCTGCGCCCCCATGGCACCGCCACCGCCGCTCCGTCCGGGCGAGAACATCTCGCTGAGGGTGCCCGCCAAGCCTTCGGCGTTGCCGTTCTGGACGTAGTAGACGAACACGCGTGGCGTATCGAACCCGCGCGACCGGTCGAGGCGATCGACCCAGCCCTGCACCGTTTTCAGCAGATCGGGCTTCTGCGCGATCACCAGGAGCGCGTTGAGGCGGTCCACCGGCACGAAACGCAGCATGCCGCTCATGGGTCCATCGTCGCTGCCCAGCAGCGACGCGAGTTCTTTGGACAGGTCGGTGGGTTTGGCCGCTTCCAGCGTGAACATGCCGAAGCTCATGCCACGCAGCCAATCGACGTCGAAGGAGGCGACGAGATCCTCCAGCGTGGCGATTTCCTGGCGCGTGCCCGCCACGATGAGCAGGGGCCGCGACGCGTCCGCCTTGAGGATGCGTTCCGCCGGCAGGAAGGGCTGGAGGATCTTGAGCATCTCCGGCGCACTGACGTGGCGCAGCGGGACGACCTGGACTCCAAAGCCCTGCCCGCGCTCATGCTCGGGGATGTTGAGGCGAAGCTGCGCCGCCTTGGGGGCATCCTGCATAAGCACGACCGCGTAGCTCCCGGCGCTCTCGACCAGCGCCGCCCCGTTCACCCGCAAGGCGTTTTCGAGCAGCAGCAGCGCGTCGTCACAGGGGATTGGCCGGCTGGTCTGGACGGTGATCTGCCCCTGGACCTTGGGGTCGATCACGACGGGCTTCCTCACCGTCGCGTCGATGATGCCGCGGACGACGTCCTTGACGTCGGCGTTGACGAAATTGACCGAGACCTCATCGGCGTTCACGAGCACACCCGGCGCCCCTCCGGGAACGGGCGTAGCGGTGAACACACCGGTGCCCGGCAGCAGGACCGGCGCCTCGCGACGGGATTTGGCTGAGCCCGGCGCGGCAAGCTCGATAGGGCTCGACGCCCCCATGGTCGTCAACGGCCGACTGGCCTGCGGTACGGCACCGCCCTCGATAGCGCTGGCGGCGGGAAGTTTGGAAGGCCGCGCGCACCCCGTCACCAACAGGGGAATTGCAAGACCCAGGACGACGGATCCAGTTATCTTCATCCCACCACCATGACGAATGTTTTATGTTCTTTGATAAATCGGAATTTTACTTGGCGCACCCTACGACGAGTTCCCACGCCGGGGCGCAGCGGATCGACTGAATCAATACCACCAACTTGCAGGTATTGACCCCGTGCAGCGGAGGGCCTTTCAAGGGTTTTGGCGGTAACCAATGCAGTGACCATCGCCACCCGCCGAATCGTCCGGGCATGGAGCGGTCACAGGAACGTAGCGGCGAAGCCGATGCTCGTAGCGCAGGATCGCGACGGCCCTCTCGTCCGGCGCACGCCCCGGCCGGAGCGAACGGGGCGGCACGACTCCGGGGTCAAAGGTCTCGATGCCATGGATCGCCTCCATCAAACCGTCGCGCGACAGACGGCGTCCGGCCCGTCGCACCCCCTCCTCCAGAAGCAGCGCGCCAGCGTAGGCATGGCGTTGCAGGTCGTCACGCAGACCGCCCAGGCCCGCCACCAGCCGGCGGAAGGCGAGCGCACGGGCCGGGTCGCTCGGCGTCGCCGACGCCGCCAGGAACACCACCGGCGCCCACTTCGCGGCACGCGCCTCGGCAAGCATGGCCTCCACCTCCACCGTACGGTTGAAGGCCAGAACGGTCGTGACGCCCGCGGCCTTCAGGCGCGCGACGACCGCCGACCAGCCGCCAGCGTCGCCGCGCGCCTCGATCAGGTCGATCCCGTAGGCCATTGCGGCGGCGCGGCCAGCATCGGCCGCGGCCCATCCCAGCCTGTCGTCCGAGGCGAGAAAGGCCAGCCGGCGGCTGCCGCCCTCCAGACCGGTCGCGGCGAAGGCGATCAGAGCCCGCGCCATTTCGACGACGCTCGGTTCCAGCGACACCGTCCAGGCCTCGTCGCCGCCCAACGGCGGCGTCAACGGCGCGATGTCGGGTACGCCGTTCGCGCGCAGGGCATGCACGGCCGCACCGTTCGCCTCCACACCGACGTTCGCCAGGAAGCAGAACGGCGGGTCGTCCCGCAAGGCCCGGCTCACCACGGTCAGAGCGTCTCCCGGCGCAGCCGGATCGAAGCCCAGCTGCCGCAGGACCAGACGCCGCCCGTGCAGTCCGCCGCGCCGATTGATGGATCGCACGACCTCCCGCAGCACGATGCTCACCTCGCGCCCGGCCTGCGCCAGAGGCCCGGACGTGGGCAGCAGCGTGGCGACGCGGATCTCGCCCCCCGACACGCCCGGCGCCGCCCGCTCCAGGCTTTTCAAATAGTCTATCAGGGCGGCACGATCCGCGTCCGTCATGGTGTAGCGCGGCATGGCGGGGTGGAGGCCGCGGCCATCCGGCGCCACCCCATCTCCGACCGCCCGCGCGAAGGCGACGGCATCGTATCCGCGCCCACCCCGCTCGTCCGATTGCGTCAGGCGGTCCCAGGTGATGTCCGGCGGCGCCACCCCGCCTTCCCGTCCGCCCAGACCGTCCACCCCGTGGCAGCCGATGCACGCAAAGCCCGTTGCGGGCACCGCGATGCCGCCCGCGCCAACCCGCGCAACGATCGGATCGCCGCCCCGTCCCTGTTCATAGATCGCCCGCCCACGGTCAGCGAGCCCCGGCCCGGTCCCCGGCGTGTCGGCCTTGCCGGTGACCGGCAGGGCCGACATGGCGACCGCGGACAGCGCGGCAAGCAATGCCATTCCCCTTCGTACGGCCATGTCAGTTCCCCGACACCTCCCCTCGGTTGATCTTCGCCACGATGTCCTCGGGCGCGGCCGAGCCGTCGATGCGCCACCATGTACGGGATGCCGTATCGCCGACCAGGAAGTAGCCGGCATGATCGCCCGGCGTGTCGGCCAGGGCTCGCACGCCGCCCAGCAGGCGCTCGACATCATCCGGCTTGCCGGTCAGCCAGAGCCAGCCAGGCCGCGATCCATAGCGCTCCGCCTGCTCCTTCAGCGCCTGAGGCGTGTCGTTCTCCGGGTCGATGGACATGGACACCAGGCGCACGTCCCGCCCGACGCGGTCGCCCAACAAGTCCTGCACCCGCGCCAGGACCGTCGATTGCACGGGGCAGATGGCCGAGCAGCCCGTGAAGATGAAGTTCATGACGATCATTCTTCCCGGCGCCAGCACATCCCGCCGGAACGACCGGGTGCGCCCATCCTGGTCGATCACCGGCAAATCCAGCGGGTTGACGTTCACCACGTCGGGGCGGTCGGAGGGCGGCGGCGCATAGGATCGCGATCCATGCGCGAGCGCAGACGACGCGAGCGCCAGTCCGACGGTGACGGCAAAGGCTGCGAGGTGGGGGCGCTTCATGACGGAACTCCGGCTTGGGATCGGGGCTTGGGATCGGGGAGTCAACGTGGGGTGTAGAAGCTGGCGCGGCTCTGGCTGCCGCCGTGCGGCGGCTCGTTCCGGGGAGCCGGCTTCGTGGTCGCCCGCTCGGGCGCGGCGGCCTTGGGCGAAGGACGCTGCGTGATCTGGGACGGCTTGGCCGACGCGGGCCTTGCCGCCGCGATGCTGGCCGGGTCCTCCAGCGCGAAGACCTGCTCCCCACTGCCGTGACGCAGAAGCAGCCGGTCGACCTCGATCGATGCGACAGTCCAACCATTGATGTCCTGGCCTTCCGACAGCACCAGCGCGGAGGTCTCGGCGGGCGACCGCACGATGGCCCGGCGACCGGAATGGGTGATGATGGTGCCGACCAGCGCCACGTCCGGCGCCTCGGCCGGCGGCTCGGGCGCGGCGGCGACCGGCTCCGGCTCGGCCGGCCGGCGCGACGGGAAGAACAGCGGTCGCTCGATGATGACGGCCGACGCCTCGGTGGGCGCCACTCGGAACACCGGCAGCGGAACCGGCGCGGCTTGCGTCATCGTGGGCGCCTGGACCGGCCTGGTCTCCTCAGGCGCAAAGCCGAGCGCTTGGCTTAAATCGCCCAGGTCCACGTTGCGAAGCTCGGCCGCCAGCAGACCGGCGAGGCCCGCGCACAGGGCGGCGAGTGCGGAAACGATGGAATGCTTCATGTTGCGGGCCTCGCAAGACCGTAGACGTCCATACGCACCTCCAGCGTCCTATCTTCCGCGATTTTGGCACCGCTGGACCGCTGGGCCTGACGGGCTCGCACCTCGATCCCATCGACGAACAAGAAGGGCTCGTGCCCCTCGATGGCATGCAGGGCTTGGCGCAGGGCCTCGATGGTGGCGGTCAGTTGCAGCCGCACACCGATCCTCCGGAACCCGTCCTCGGATCGGACCGGCTGCGGTTGCGTGCTCTGCACGGTGCCTCCGGCGCGCTCGACAGCCCCCTTCACCAGTTTCTGAAGCGCCGCGCCCGCCGCACCGTCGCTGACCGCGGTCAGGTAGGACGAGCGGCCCCGAGCGGCAGCGTCCAGTTCCTGCCGCCGGCGCTCCAGCACCGGACGCTCGGCGGCGACGGCCCGGTATTGCGCGCCAAGGGCACGCGCCGCTTCCAGCCGCTCCGCCTGATCGGCCATGGCGTCCAGGATCGGCGCCACCAGGGCCAACCACACCACCCCGACCGCGACGACCAGACAACCGACCGCGAGCAACCGCTGCCGCGGCACGCCCCCGGCCCTTGCGCCGTCCGTGGTTTCGATTGTCATGTTCCACCCCTCGCACGAAGCTCCACGCCCAGGTGGAACTGCTCGACGCCATGCACCGGGTCCTGCGTCAGCGGTGCGCGGAACATGGCGCGCTCGAACAGCGGCGACTGCTCCAGCGCGGCGATCAAGGAGTTGGCTGACCCGGAGAAGCCCATGACGTGCACGGTGCCGCCGTCGATCTGCAGGCGCGCAACCCAGGTGTCGTTCGGCAGCAGGCGTGTGAGTTCGGCCAGCACCGTCTCCATGGCCGGGACGGTGCGCTTGCGCGCGATGGCGAACATCGCCTGCCGCTGCCGCTGCTCGGTGGCGCGGCGCAGTTCCGCCGTGGCGTTCGCCTCGGCGCGCAGTTCGGCCGCGTCGGCTTCCGCCGCTTGCACCGCCAGTGCGCCCTGCACCAGGGGGACGACGACCGTCGCCATGCCCAGCACCAGCGCCAACACCGTCAGCAGAGGCGTGGCGCGGCGGCCGGTACCTAGGCGCGGTACTGACGCTTCCTCGCGGATCAGGACCAGATCACCACGCCCATCGGCGGCGCAGACCAGCGTGGGCGAAGCTCCCAACGCCTCCAGGCGTGCGGCAAACCCATCGACCAGCGCGCGGGGAGCGACCGCGAGCTCCACCTCGATGCTCTGGCCGTCGGTGTCGCGTCGCAGGACCCGCACACCGAAGCAGGCGTCATCAACGACGAACGGGGTGTGCCGGTCCAGTTGGAAGGCGACGGCCTCGTACAGGTTCTCCTCCGTCGCAAGCGGCAGCGTAAGCGTTCGGCACAGTGCCTGGTCCCGGCCGAGGCGCAGCGCCACCGGCAGGCGCTCGGCGCCCAGCTCCCGCAGCAGCGTTCGCAGCCGCTCCACGTCCGTAACCGCCAGATCGACGCGCGCCAGCTCGCGCTGTCCATCGCGTCCGGCCTGTCCGATCACCAGCCATTCACTCTCGTCGAAGGACACGATGAGCCGGTTGTCCGCCTCGGGCCGGAGCCGTTCCGGCAGCAAGGCGGCAAGCTCGCCGCCCCACCAGGACAGGAAGGCTCCCACATGTTTGCTGACCGTTGTGATCGCCATGTCGCCATTCCCTCCGTGCGTTCGCCCGAGCCACTACCGCTGCGCCGGTCGCGGCATGGCCACGACATCCACCATTGGCCGCGCCACGAACCGGGGCCAAGCGCGGGGGTCGCCCGGCGGGAATCGCACCTCGATACCGACGAGCGCCGGCAGCGTCGGGCGGGCCGTCCAATCCTCCCGCCAAGCCGGCGGCGTGTCTGGTTGCTCACTGCCGAAGTAGGTGACGCGGAATTCCGCGATGCCTTTCAGCACGACCATCCGACGGGCGGACGGGCCGAGCGCCCAGCCGGTGTCCGCCAGCCCGAAGCGGTCCCAGATCGCCATGAGGTCGCGCCGCCCGTGATCCTCCGCCATCTCGAAGCGCAGGCTGTCGAACGCCCCGAACCCGACGTGGCCGGGCATCGGCGCGACGAGGGCCAGCCCGTCCCGGTTCCCGTTGAACGCGACGGCCGAACCGTTGTCGGATTGAGGCAGGAGGACGGGTTGCGCCTGCTCGACCACCCGGCGCAGGAGTTGCTGCGCGGCCCGCACCTCCTCCGATGCGGTCACCACGGCCTCGACCGCATCCCATGCCCGCCCGCCCAGGCGCAGGCTGCCAGCCAACGCCAGCGATATCAGCCCGAGCAGTGTCATCGCCACCAGCGCCTCGACCAGCGTGAAGCCGGCGCTCCCCTGCCCGGCGTTCATGCCGCCCGCCCCCCTGCGAGTGCTGGAATCAGCCGCAGGGTGGTCACGGAATGGCCGGCATCCCGCCCTTCGCGCCACACCGTCAGCGCGACCTCCAGCAGCACGAGACCCGGCATCTCCGCCAACGGGCGGACGATCCGCCGCCAGCGGTAGCCGCCGGCCAGCTCGCCCGCCTGTTCGCCCGGTTCGATGGGCTGTTCGACACCGAACCGGGCCAACTCGGAGCGGGCCAGCAGCGTCTCGATGGTCAGCTGGTCGGCGACCCGCGTGGCATCCAGCCCGGTGGAGACGAGCCGCATCACCGCCGTCAAGCCGAGCGCCAGTATGAGCAGAGCGACCACCGTCTCGATCAGCGTGAAACCGCGCTCCCGCTGGCGCCGGTCGGCCCGGTCACGGCGCATGGCGCACCTCCACCCGGCCACTCAGCCAGTCGATCAGGATTGTGTAGGCGTTCCCGGCGCTCTCCAGGCGAACACCACCGCCGGTCGCCCCACCGTCGGGAAAGAAACGGATATTGCCCACGGTCTCCCCAAGCCGCTCGGAAGTCGCCGTGAGCAGCGACACCGCGATCCCCTCCGGCAGCCGTGTGGTTCTGGGGTCGTCGGCTATGCGGTAGATCCGTTGCGCGACGTCCAGCGACCACGTCGACTCGACGTTCCGTGTCACGGCTACATCGCGCGCCCGTCGGAGGTCGCCGGCAACGGCACGCACCGCGGCCTTGAGGTCCAGCGCCTCGTTGCGGACGATCCGCCCGGGCAACGCCACCGCGGCGGCAAGCCCGAGGATGGCCAGCGCGACGATGACCTCGACCAGCGTGAAGCCGGCCGCCGCGGGTCGCGTCACCAGTTGGCGATGGTCCGCCCGCCCTCCGTCCGGCTCTCGCCCAGAGAGTAGAGGTCGAACTCCGCGTGCTGGCCCGGATAGCGATACAGGAAGGGAGAGCCCCAGGGGTCGATCAGGCTCTCCTTCCGCTTCACGTAGGGGCCGTTCCAGTTGGCCGCCGACGCCGGCTTCTCCACCAGCACCGCAAGCCCCTCGGCCGTGGTGGGATAGCTGCCGGTCTGCAGCCGGTACATGTCCAGGATGGTCGAGAGGTTCTGGATCTGCAGCCGGGCCGTGTCGACCTTGGCGCCGCCCAGGTACTTCATCACCTGCGGCGTGGCGATGGCCGCCAGCATGCCGAGGATGACGATCACCACCATCAGCTCGAGAAGGGTGAAGCCCGCTTGGCGCGACGATGGGCGCGCGGGCCGGATGGCGTGCGGACAGATGTCCAGCAGGCTGCTCATGCGGTTTGCTCCATTCCTGAGGTTCGCGCACGGTGAGGTTCATTGGCCGCTCCTACACCGGAAGGCTGTAGACGCTGAGGATGGCCGACAGGATCGCGCCGACGATGGTCGCGACAATGAGGCCGAGCCCGATGGTCAGCGCCGGCGTCAGCAGATCGACCATGCGGCCGACCGCCACCTGGACCTCGCGGTCGAAGACGTCGGCGACCTTGGCCAGCATGGGCACGAGTTGCCCCGTCTCCTCGCCGACCGCGACCAGTTGCACCGCAAGCGGGGGGAGCGAGCCGATGCGCTCCAGCGGCTCGGCGAGGCCCTGCCCCTTGCGCACGCTCGCCGTCACCTCGTCGAGCGCGCGGCGGAGCACCGCGTTGGCCACCGTGTCGCGCACGATCGACAGGGCTTGCAGCATGGGGACGCCGTTCCCCGTCAAGGTGGCCAGCGCGCGGGTGAACCGTGCGGTTTCGGCCTTGGTGACGATGTCGCCGACGATGGGCAGCCGCAGGACCCGCGCGTGCAGCCGCAGGCGTTGCGCCGGCTGGGAAAGGGCGGCGCGCAGCCAGACAATGGATGCGACGCAGGCGAGCGGCAGGGTCCACCACCACGCCCGGAACAGCTCCCCCGCGCGGATTACCGCCACCGCCGCGGCCGGCAGTCTGGCCCCGGCCTCCTCGAACATTCCCTGGAACTGCGGCAGCACGACGGTCAGCATCACCACGATGGTGGCGCACACCATGACCAGCAGGACGATGGGATAGATCAGCGCCGACCGCAGGGTCTCGCGCATCGCCGCGGCCCGCTCCATGTGGTCGGCCATGCGCGCCAGCACGGCTTCGAGCGCGCCGCCGGCCTCGCCCGCCCGCACCATGTTCACGTAGAAGCTCGGGAAAGCGCCGGGATGGCTCGCCAACGCGTCGGTCAGCGTGGCGCCGCCGCGCAGCCGGTCGAGGACATCGGAAAGGACCGTCCGCATGGCGCGCGACGCGCCGCGCGCTGCCATCATCTCCAGCGCCCGGTCGAGCGGAACCCGCGCATCGACCAGGGTGGCGAGCTGGCGCGTCGTCGCGACCAACTCGGAGCGCGACACGCCGCGGCGGAGTGCCGTCAGGTCGATGTCGAAGCGCAGCCCACCCTTCGCCGGATCCGCCCGGATCGGCAGATAGCCCATTTCGCTGAGGCGGCGGAACGCGGTGGCCTTGTCGCCGGCCTCCAGCGTGCCCTCCACCGTCTGGCCCGACGCGCTCACCGCCTTGTACCGGAAGGTCGCCATGGCTCAGCCCTCACGCGTCGCGCGCAACACTTCGTCCGGCGTCGTCAGGCCGGCCAGGGCCTTGCGCATGCCGTCCTCGTACATCGCCCGCATGCCCTCGGCCATGGCGATCCGGGCGATCTCCGCCACGTCGGCGCGCGTCAGGACAAGGCGGCGGATGGGCTCGCTGACCAGGAGCGCCTCGGCAATGGTCGTGCGGCCATGGAAGCCGACGCCGTGGCACGCGGCGCAGCCCACCGGCCGGTGCAGCAGCATGGGCCCGCCATCGGCGAAACGGTCCAGACCCATGCGCTCCACCAGCTCGGGCAGCGGCTCGTACGGCTCCCGGCAGTGCGGGCAGAGCGTGCGGACGAGGCGCTGCGCGCACACGCCGTTGAGCGTGGCCGTGAGCAGATAATCTTCCACCCCCATATCGAGCATCCGGGTGATCGACCCCGCCGCGCTGTTGGTGTGCAGCGTGGATAGCACGAGGTGGCCGGTGAGCGACGCCTGCATGGCGATCTGCGCGGTTTCCAGATCGCGGATTTCGCCGATCAGGATGATGTTCGGGTTCTGCCGCAGGATCGAGCGGAGCACCTCGGCGAAGGACAGCCCGATCTGCGGCTTCACCTGGATCTGCATGATGCCGTCGAGCTGGTACTCCACCGGATCCTCGACCGTGTGGATCTTGGTGTCCGGCGTGTTGAGCCGCTTGAGCGAGGCGTAGAGCGTCGTCGTTTTACCGTGACCGGTCGGTCCGGTGACCAGCACGATGCCATTCGGCCGTTCCAGCATGCCGAGGTAGCGGTCGAGCAGTTCGCCCCCGAAACCCAGCGTCGGCAGGTCCAGCGCCACGACTCCGCGGTCGAGGATGCGCAGCACCACGCTTTCCCCATGCAGGCTCGGCAGGGTGGAAACGCGCAGATCGATCTCCTTGCCGCGCACGGCGATGCGGATGCGCCCGTCCTGCGGCAAGCGGCGCTCGGCGATGTCCAGGCGGGCAAGGATCTTAATGCGCGAGATGACCGCCGCCCGCAGGCGCGCCGGTGGCCCTTCCACCTCATGCATGATGCCGTCGATGCGGTAGCGGACCCGCAGGCGGCCGTCCAGCGGCTCGACGTGGATGTCGGAGGCGCGCGCCTCGACCGCCCGTGCGATCAGCGCGTTGACGAGCCGGATGACCGGAGCCTCGGCCGCAAGGTCCTTGAGCCGCTCGACGTCGTCCCCGGCCTCGTCGCCGTCGGCGATCTCCTCGATGATCTGGCCGATGGCGCTGCGCCCGGCGCCGTACAAGCGGTCGATGGCCGCCTCGATGTCGGCGGGGATGCCGATATGGGGGCATACCCGCCGGCCGGTGGCGAGTTGCACCGCGCGCCGCACGTAGTCGTCCAGCGGATCGGACATGGCGACCAGCAAGCCGGCGTCGCTTTCCGCGATGGGCACCACGCGCGCCTCCTTCAGGAAACGCGCGCTGATGGTCTCCAGCACCGGCGCGTCCGGATAATCGGAGGCACCCAGGAGCGGCAGCCCGAGCTGGCGCGCGAGCGCCGTCGCCATGTCCCGTTCCGTGACCAGGGCCAGACGGATCAGCACCGCGTGCAGGCGCTGCCCGCTGGTCTCGCACACCCGCCGCGCCCGCTCGATGCCGCCCATGTCGACCAGCCCGTCGGCCAGCAGCGCCTCGCCGAGATCGCGGTCGAACGCGGCTTGGTCGGTATCCTCACGCACCATGGAGCGTCCCCATCGTCCAGACGCTCCAGATCCCCAGGCACAGGAACGGACCGAACGGCAGCGGGCGGTCAGCCCCTGCGAGGTCACCGTTCCGCGCGGCCAGCACCCACAGGAGCCCGAGCGCGGAGGCGATCAGGACGACGCTTCCCAACCCCTCCCACCCGACCCAGGCGCCGGCGGCGGCCAGCAGCTTGGCGTCCCCTTGCCCCAGCCCCTCCCGGCCGCGCAGGCGGCGGTAACCCTCGCCCAGGAGACGGAGAGCGGCGTATCCGGCCGCCGCCCCCGCGGCGCCGGCGGACAGCCGGTCAGGCTCGGCCACGGCCGTGATGAGCAGGCCGGCGCCGAGCAGCGGCAAGGTCAGCGCATCCGGCAGGATGAAGCGGCACCCGTCCACCATGGCCAGCACCACGAGCGTCCAGCCAAGCAGGCAGCCCGCCGCCGCCCGCTCCTCCGGCAGGGCGCAGACCGACCAAACGGCGACCCCGACGGCAAGCGGCAGGGCGAGGGTGAGCGAGGGCGGCTGCGGGACTTCGCCGTCAACGCCATCGATGCCGCACGGCAGGATCGTGGCCAGCCGACCGGCCCCCCATCGCGAGAGCACGCCGATCGGCGGAGCCAGCCCCAGCAAGGCAAGGTCCTGAAGGGTCATGGCGGGCATCATGGTTCAGACGCCATAGTCCGACGTCGAAACCGTGACCGTCCCCTCCGGCCCCGTCACGGTGATCGAGATCGGTTTGGCCGAGGCACGGACGCTGAGCGTCCACAGCGACTTGCGCGCGTTCCAGGTCATCTTCCCGAAGCCGACGAGCTGGAGGTTGCCCGCCTTGCCAAGCGCGCTGCTCGCCTCGACCGTCAGCACCTTGGTGCGGGCGTTCCACAGCACGGTGACGACCTTGATCGAGGATTCCGGTCCAGCCCCGTTCGCCTTGAGGTTGTAGGCGGCCATGACGTCGAGCTTGCCCGCCCCGGCGACCGGGTCGGTACCCGTCACCCCCAGGTCGAGCGCCGACCGGGTCAGAAGCCCTTCCAGCTCGGCGACCTTGAGGCCGGGAAAGGCGGAGAGCAGCAGCGCCATGGCCCCCGCCACATGGGGTGCCGAGGCGGACGCCCCGGAGATGTAGGAGTAGGAGGAGGGGATCGTTCCGTCGTAGGTCAGGTCGGCGGCACGCACATCCACGCCCGGCGCCACGAGGGAGGGATACGGCGTGGCGGCCGTGCAGGCCGTCGGGCCGCGGCTGCTGAAATCGGCGACCGCGTTGTTCGCGTCGATGGCACCGACCGCGAGCGTGCCGGCGTTGTTCGCCGGGCTGACGCTGGTGCCGGCGTAGGGTCCCTCGTTGCCGGCGGAGAAGACGACCGCGATCTCCGCGGCCCGCAGCGCCTGGATGTCGGTCGCGAACTCCTGGTCGCACAGCCCCGTGGTGCCCAGCAGATTCCAGGAGGCGTTCACCACCTGCGGCGCATCCGCCGTGGCCGCGTCGCCGTCCGGGCTCAGCATCCACTGGAAGGCTTGGTGGACTTGGCTCAACTGCGCCTCACCGGCGTCGTTGAAGATCTTCGCGGCGATCCATTTGGCGCCGGGCGCCACACCGACCGCCGTGCCGCTGGCGCTTCCGCCAACCGCCAGGGAGGCGACGTTCGTGCCGTGGCCGCTCGCGTCGTAGGGCGTGGCGTGCTCGCCGTGCGGATCGAACCAGCTGTTCGTCCCGCCCCGCCAGCGGTCCTTCAGATCGGGGTGCGCCGCATCGACCCCGGTCTCCATGAGGCCGACGACCGTGCCCTGCCCGGTGAAGCCGAGGCTCCAGAGATTTGGGGCGTTAACCCCCGCGATGTTCCACGACGGCACCGCCGTGGAACTCAGGCTGTAGGTGGGCGGCACCGCGCGCAGCGTCTCATCGAGACGCACCGACCCGACATCCGGCTGGCGCGCCAGCGCGGCGACGAGGCGGGCCGGTACGCGAGCCACGATGCTGTTGGAGATCCAGAGCTGCTTGATGTCGCTCGCCCCCTGGCGCGCCAGCGCATCCGCCAGCGGCGGAAGATCGACGGCAGCCTTGGAGCGCAGAGCGTCGATGACCTGACGGTGGGCCTTCTCCTTAGTGGCGCTCCCGTCAACAGCGGCGTGTGGATCGGGACGCTCGACGTGGTCGATGATGACCGGGACGAGGTCGTTGGGGGACGCGTGCCGCAACCAAGCCTCCAGCCGCGCGTCGAGCGGCGCTCCGCCCTGCGTGACGCCCGATGCGTTGGCGGCCCATGCTTCGGCGATACCGAGCGGCGGCACCGCGCCGAAGATTAGGGCGACGGCCGTGACCGCCGCCAGAGGGCGTTGAAAACGTCGCATGGCTTACCCCTCCACTCTGAGACCGTCGAGCCGCAGCCCGCCGAGCGTGAACGAGACCGAGCCGCCCGCCTTGACCATCCGGCCGGGATTGGCGAACAGGTCGGACAGCACCTGCCCGTTGCGGAGGTGCCGGCCCGTCTGGCGCAGCGATCCGACCTTCCCCGCAGAGGGCACGGTCAGCACCCTGTTGCTGGCGGCGTCGATCAGCCGGGGCTGCAGCGCACGGTCGAGATACCGGGTGGCCCGCTCCGCGTCGGTCACCCGCACGCGCAGGTCGATCATGGTGCCGGCGGCGGAGAGCCGGACGGAGATCAGTTCGACGCCCCAGTCGGCCTCCATCTGGGCCGGCTGCGGGGCCACCGCGTGGCCGGCGTGACCTCCCGCCTCCCCGGCCGAGGCCGGGAGCGAGGGCACGGCCGCCGACAGGCTGGCAAGGATGCCGAGCCCGAGCGTGGCGGCGCGCAAGCGACGCCCGCTCATTGCAGCGCCGTCCTGGCCGAAACGGTCACACTGACCGTGGCCTCGTTGGAGAGCGAGCCGGCGTTGTCGCGCACCGTGTAGGTGAAGGTGGCCGTGCCGACGAAGGCCGAGGCGGCCTGGAACGTGATCCGCCCGTCGGTACCGACGGCGGCCGTGCCCGCGGAACTGGCCGGGGGCCGGACGATGGTCACCGAGTTCGGGTCGAGCGTCCCCGACGGCAGGGTCACGACGTCGTTGGCGAGCACACTGATCGTCGTGGGGCTTCCGGCGATGACCGACGCCGTGTCGTTCGTCGCGACCGGGAACGTCCCGACATTCACCGAGACCTGCGCGAGGTTGGTGGCCGCGCCATTGGTGTCGTAGGCGCGGTAGGTGAACGTGTCGGTGCCCTGGAACTGCGTGGGCGGCGTGTAGGTCACCAGCCCCGTCGCCGCGTCCACGGTGGCGGTGCCGCCGCGGGTCGGCCGGTTGGCGAGCACCACCGGGTTGGTCGTCCGCACACCGTTCGGCAGCACGTCGTTCGCCAGCACGTCCACGGTGGTGGCGCGGTTGATCGAGGCGCGGCCGTAGTCGGCGTTGGCGACGGGAGTGGTGCTGGCCGACGCGGATACGGTCACCTTGACGGTCGCCGGGGTACTGGAGACCGTCCCCGTGGCCGTCGCCACGGCGACGGTGTAACGGAAGCTGTCCGTCCCGCTGAAACCGGAGGCCGGCGTGTAGGTGAAGGACCCATCGGTGTTGAGTGTCACGGCGCCGTTCGCCGGCGGCTGCTGCAATTGGGCGGTCGGCGCCGTACCGGCGACGTCGTTGCCCAGCACGCCCGGAGCGGGCACGGTCAGCGTTTGCCCGGACGTCGTGCCGTAGCTGTCGTCCTTGGCCGAGGGGCTGACCGTGATGGTCACCGTGGCCGGATCGCTCCGCAGGAGGGTGGCGCCGCTGCCCTGGCGTGCTTCGTAGGTGAAGGTGTCGATGCCCACGAAGCCGGTCGTTGGCCTGTAGGTGAAGGCGCCGTTGGAGCTGAGCGTCACGCGCGGGTTCAGCGGCGCCAGCGCCGCCGCCACCAGGGTCGTGGCCGGCGGCACCGGCTTGTCGTTGGCGAGCACGCCCGGCCGCGCCACCGTCAACGCGGTGTTCATGACGGCCAGGTAGCTGTCGGCGAGCGCCTGCGGCCCGCCCTGCGTGACGTCGAGGTAGGCCAGCATTCCCTGCGTGGAGCCGGGCACCGTCCCGCCCGCGATCGAGTTGATCGTGCGGTCGAACAGCGCGATGCGCTCGCCGCTGAGCGGACGGAGCAGCGCATCGCGGGTCTTGCCCGCGTCGAGCTGCACCGAATACTGGTCGCGCGGGTACGGATAGGGATTGCCGTCCTCGGCGATGAGCTTGACGCGGTTGTTCTGGACCAGCGGCACATGCGTGCGCAGGCCCGCGTTGAAGAAGCGCAGCAGGGTCGTCTTGCCGACCTCGATGCGCGGCGGCGACCCGGCGGTCGCCGGGATGGGTTGCCCGGCGGCATCGAACGCCTGCACCGACATCAGATGGTACTTCGGCGCGTAGCGCAGCGTGCTCGACGGCGGCGCGCCGGCCTCCACCTTGTCGTGGAAGTCGGGATCGACCTCGTTCAGGAATGCCGTCACCTGCCGGTCGAAGGACACGCCGCCATAGGCCATGCCGTCCGATTGGCTGCGCAGCACGGCGCCGTACAGGCCCATCTGCACCTGCACCGCCGGGTGGGTGGCGCTCTGATACAGGAAGGAGCCGGGCTTCAGGTTGTCCCACGTGTAGTCGTGCCGCCCGCCCGGCGGCGTCTCGGCGGCCATGGAGCGGACCCGCGCGCCCGCCGACGGGCGGGCGCCGGTCTGGCCCGGCCCATTGGGATCGCCGATGTCGATCCAGGTCGGCTCGAAGGGGGCGAGCTGACCGGGGATGGTCAGCGACACCGGCTCTGGCAGTTCATTGCGCAGATGGACGAGCAGCTTGGTCTTGCCGGTCGGCAGGACGATGGCCGGGCCGGGCGCGCTGGCCGGCAGCGCGCCGACGTCCACGGCGCCGAACTGCTGCTCGGTCGCCTCGGCGAAGGCCCACATCGGCACGTTGCGGCCGTCGGGCATGGTCGCCACGGTCTTCTTGGCGACCAGCCACACCTCGTGGGTGACGGCGTCGGCCGCCATGGCCGGGGCGGACACCGAGGCGAGCAGCAGCGCCGCAAGCCCCAGAGCCGGGTGGCGGATGGATAGGCGGTTTGCACTGTTCATGGCCGGCCCTCGCTCACGGGATTTCCACGCCGGCCGGCTCGACGATCATCATCGTCATCATGCCGCCAGGGAAGATGTTGTAGTTGGTCATCTCCTTCTCGTTGTGGCTGTGCCACATGAAGAAGAGGCCACCGTTCAGGTTCATGCCGCCCTCGCCCGGCGGCAGCGTGCCGAGGTTCCCGATGAAGGGACTGCCGCTGTAGTGCGGGCCGAAGGTCAGCTGCGCGTTGTCCGGCAGGACCACCGGCACGGGCTTGCCGCAGTCGGGGTCCGGAGAGCCCACACACTCCTCTGGTTTGCGCCCGAAGACGTCCCAGCCCAGGCCCAGACCGGTCCACTCGAAGATGGCGTCGGCCGTTTGGCCGGGGACCGATTGGACGGTGAAGTTCGACTCCGACAGGTCCGGCCCGTGGCCGGCCGCGCTCTCCAGCAGGCCGCCGTCCCGCGCGATGACCCGCGCGTGGTTGCCGTGGTGATGGAACGGGTGCAGATCCAGCCCGGCGTTGACCATGCGCATCAACACCCGCTCCCCCGCGTGCATGCGGGGCAGCGCGTTGTAGGGTTGCGTCGGCAGCCACGGCACGGCCGCCGGCTGCAAGGTGTCGGGCGCGTTGCGGCCGTTGATGAACCAGTAATTCGCGAAGCGCTTGGACATATCGACCGGGACGGGCGCGAGCGTCCCGCTCGGCCGCGCGGCGACGGCGTCCTGGACGGCGTTGTGGATCTCCGCGTCCACGTCGGTCAGCAGAAGCAGGTGCTCGTGGTCATAGGCGGTGTCCGGGTGGCCGTAGGCGGTGCGGTTGGAGGTGCTCCAGCCGCGCGGCCGGACGACCAGAGCGCCGACCAGCCCCATCTCCACCTGAAGGTCCTGGTGCGTTCCGCTGTGGTAGAGGTACGTCCCCGGCCGCCGTGCGACGAAGCTGTAGGTCACCCGCGTGCAGTTGCGGTTGTCCACCTCCAGCGTCAGGGCGCCGGCGCATTGGGTCGGATGCGCCCCGGTGCCTCTGGCGGTGACGCCCTCCAGGCCGGGAAAGACGATGGACACCGCCTCGGGGAAGCCTGTTTGCGCGTTGAGGTTGATGGTGACCGTGTCGCCCTCGTTCACGATCAGCGTCGGCCCCGGATACTGCATCCGGGCGCTTCCCAGCGAGTAGCCCCACATGGGGACGGTGGCGCCGTCGCCGGTGCTGATGACATCGCGCTTGGCGACAAGGCTGAAGGTGGTGCCCGTGACACCGTCGATGCCGGCGTGGGCCACCGGTGCGGTGGCGAGCGCGGCTGCGAACGCAAGGGGCAGCAACCCGGTTATGGCGTTGGCTTTCATGGTGGAGCCTCCCGTGCGCCGCTCAGACGGCGCCGGACGCCGGGGCGATGACGAATTCCGTCATCAGGCCGCCGAAGTCCTGGTCGCCGTTGCTGAGGTAGTTGAGGTTCGTCGTGTAGAGGAAGTACCGGCCCGGCGGGACGTCCTGAGTGTCGATGATGACGTCCACCGACTCGCCGCCGCCGACCGTGACCGAGTTGGTCAGGTGCGCCAGCTTCACCCCCTCCGCCTTGCCGCCGCCGCGGAAGATGCGGGCACCCTTGCCGACGATCTTCATCGGGATCTGGCTGCCCAACGTGTAGAAGCGCTGCACGTCGAGGCTGGAGATGCGCAGCAGCACCTTCTGCCCCTGGGTCGCCTGGACGAGCGCCGACATCGGCTGCGAGACGTGCTCCGCCCCATCCAGCGGCCCGGTGGTGGACAGGGGCGCCGGATTGGCTGTCTCCGGATAGCCCCGGCCGTTCAGCAGCGGGTAGGCGTCCTCCATGAACGCGAAGGGCGGCGGCTGAACGTCCACGCTGGCCTTGTGGAAGCTCGGATCGAAGCCGGCGATCTGCAGCGGGACCTCGACGTCGTAAACGGTCTCGCCGTCGCCGTCGTTGTAGACGTAGCTGTTGCCGGCCTTGTGCTGGAAGCCGTTGGGGAAGGTCTGCTCCGCCAGCTTGTTCTGCTTCGGCCGGACGTAGGTGATGCCGAGCATGCCCATCTGCATGTGCTCGGCCGCCTCCTGGTGGCAGTGGTACATGTAGGTGCCGGGCTCCAGGAAACGGTAGAAGTAGGTGAGGCTCTGGGCGACGTTGATACCGAAGCTCGCCTCCGGCTCGCCGTCGAAGACGTTCGAGGCATTGGGGAAGCCGTGGTAGTGCACGGTGTGCGGATCGAACAGGTCCGGGCGCCCGGCGAAGCCGATGTTGCTGAGCGTAAGGTAGAGGTCGTCGCCCTCGTCCACCACGATGGCCGGCGCCGGGAAGTTGGCGGCCAGGCGGCCCTTCGCCTGAACCGTCTGGGTCGAGTTCTCGAAGTCGGTGGGGTCGGTCGGCGTCACGTCGGAGAAGCCGAAGATGTAGGTCGGTTCCGCCGCCGGGTTGCTCCGGTCCTGATCAGCCATGGTGATGAAGCCGTCACCCGCCGTCAGATGCTTGCACACGACGTTGTGCCCATCGCTGATGTCGATGCCCTGCGCCTTCAGCGGTTCGCATTGCGCACGAAAGGCGGCGTGGGCCGGGCCGGTGAAGCCGGCGAACCCGGCGAGCGCCGTGGCGGCCAGCAGCCCCAAGGTGAGTGAGCGCGTCATGGTCTGTCTCCCCAATGCATGGAAGGGGCGCCGGAGCCGCGCGGACGGCGGCTCCGGCGGGAGGGGGGCTAGTTGGCCAAGGCCGTCGTGGCGGACGTGGTCCCGGACCGCTGGTCGGCACCGGCATCGATCGCCCCGATGCGGGCTTGGCCGTCGATGTCCTCCATCAGCCAGTCCGCGTAGGGGGCCGACAGCACCGACCCGTCACCCCGAGCCAGGGCAGCCGAGCCCACACCCAGGTGGTAGTTGCTGTAGGAACCCGTGGAGGCGCCGATGTTCAGCGTCAGCGGGCCGAAGCGGACGTCGATGTAGTTGCCGCCCTCGTCGAAGGCCGGCTGCGCCGCGATGGCCGTCGTCAACTCCACTTGCTGAACCGCATTCCGGGCACCGTTGAAATACGCCGTGACGAAGTTCGGATCGCCGCCGCCGGTCAGAAGGCTGGACATCGGGGTCAGGCTGCCGGCGGCACCGATCACGCCCAGGTCGTTGAAGTCCGGGGTGCTCGGGTCGGGGACCAGACGGTAGGTCGGGACCACCGGGGCCGTCGTATCCACGTGGAAGGTGAAGGACCGGTTCTGCCAGATGATGGCGTTGCGCAGATCCGGGTTGGAGAACGGCGCCTCCGCCGGGCCGAGGGCGGCGAGCAGCGCCGGGCTGTGACCGCGCGACACGATGCCGGCCGGCTGGCGGTTGGAGTCGGTCGCGTTGCCGGGGGTGAAGGCCAGACCGGCCGTGGCGGTGCTGTCGTTGTGCGCGATGGTGTCGTTGACGATGCTGACCACCGCCGCGTCCTGGAGCGAGATGCCACCGCCCGCAAGGCCCGCCACGTTGTTGACGATCATGTTGTCCACGACGTCCACGCGGTGCCACTCTTCCTTGGGCTTGCCGACGACCTCCTGGCCGTTGACGAACGCCACCCGAATGCCGCCGCCGTCGCCCGCACCCGCCTGATTGCCCAGGATCAGGTTGTCGGCGATGGTGACGTTGCCCGTCCCTTCGGTGAGGCCGTTGGCGGCGAGCGGCGCCGTGCCGGAGACGAAGACGCCGCCGCCGGACACCGACACCCCTTGGGCGAAGGACTGGTTGAACAGAATGGTGTTCCGGGCGATGACACCGCCGTTGCTGCGGCCGAAATGGCCGATGCCGCCACCGTCGCCCTGGTTGAAGTTGCCGCAGATCCAGTTTTCGGTGACGGCGTAGGACTCCGCGCCGGTGCAGATCGAGACACCGCCGCCGGCCCCGCCGAGGCCACCGTTCTGGCTGATGGCGTTGTGGTGGATGCGGATGCCGTCGTTCTGCGCGTCGGTGTAGGCGTCGGTGCCGCCGGTATCGTTCACCAGGTCGGGATGGCCGATGCGGATGCCGCCGCCGTAGAAGCCCTGGTTGCTGACGATGCGGGTGTTGGCGATTTCCAGGCGGTGGGCGTAACCGTTCACCGCGATGGCCCCGCCGTGGTCGGCACCGGTGATGGTGATGCCGTCGATCGACGCGTTCGACACGCCGCCCGCGCCGAACGGATCCCTGGTCTGGCTGGCGAGCACCAGCACGCCGGCCCCTTCTTCGGTGTTCAGCGAACCGGGCTCGACAGTGTCGAAATTCACCGGCTGGCCGGGCAACAGGTCCACCGCGCCGCTGGTGATGAGCTGCCGGACCTTGTTGCGCCACGCCTGGAGCTTCTCGGCCGGGGTCTTGACCGGGTTGATGGTCACCGCTCCCGGCCCCCAGCCCCGCAGATGGACCGGCTTCCACATGATGACCGGCTCGTCGTAGCGGCCGGGTGCCAGCACGATGTAGTCGCCGGCTTCCGCATGATCGATGGCGGTCTGGATGGGCGTCGCCCCGGGCACCGTGGAGGGTTGGACCGGCACCACGCGGGTATCGGCATCCACGATGGAGACGGTGACCGTGTTGATGGTGGACCGTCCGTTGTCGCCGCGCGCGATCACCAGCTCGCCGGTCTGCGCACCGTCCGGCACCTGGACGGAGATGAGCTGAGGTGACCAGTTCGTCACCACAACCGGTGTGTCGCCGATTTTCACCGTTCCGGGCGTGGTGCCGAAGCCGTAGTCGCGGGTGATCAGGCGCGCCGCGCCGCCCTCATTGCCGGCGTAGGCGGGGTTGAGCACCTGGGTGGCGCCTTCCGACACGATGGTGAGCGTCCGCACGGCACCGGGCGTCCGGCGCAGCACCGGCCCCAGGCCGCTGCTGCCGCTGACCGAATAGACCTTCGGCGTGCCGTCCGGGAATTCGCAGTCCAGCGCGAACTGGTCGGGCCCGGTGAAGGCCGAGACCGGCAGGACCGGCGTGTCCAGGTAGGTCGTGGTGCCGGGCATGTACTGGAAGGTGTAGCAGAACTGGCTGTACTGCTTGTCGAAGCGCGGGTCGATGAGCGTCCGCTGCCTGGTCGGATCGCTCGGGTCCTTGATCGGACCGGGATCGTTCATGCACAGCGTCAGCATGTTCGGCGACAGGCCGGTCGGGCCGGCGACGTTGTTGGTGAAGGTGGAGGGCAGCAGCCCGTTGAAGGTGCCCCACTCGTCCGAATAGACGCGGTAGAGTTCCTGCCCGGTCCAGTCGCGGACCGAAATCGGCACCCAGGCCGGCGCCTGCTTCTCGCCAAAGGCCGGGGAGTTCGGGTCGAACTCGTTGGCGAGATCGTTCAGGATCATGCCCACGAAATGGCCGGCGATCGGCACCTCGGTGAAGAACTGGAAATCGGCCGTCGCGTTCTGCCCGGCGTTCAGCCGCAGGCGTTTGCGGTCGCACAGCGGACGCGTCTGACCGGCGAAGGGTGCCGGCTCGCCGGGGAACAGAGACAGTTCCGCCGGAACGACGTGCGGGTCGCCGACGCATTCCGGCGGCAGGGCGTCGGGGTCGGGCTGCGGCACGTGGGACGTGCCGAAGACGGCCGACTTGTCTTCTTCCTTGATGATCTTGTAGGGCGACGGAGCCGCGCCCGTCCTCGGCGCGGCCACCTCGACGATGAAGTTGCCGGCGGTCAGCGCCCGGCCATAACGATCCTTGGAAATGACATAGCGCCCGTCGTAGGTGCCGTTGCGGACCTGGTTGTAGTTCCGCAGGCCATCGAAGCAGTCCTTGCCGACACCGTTGATGACGAACTTCTCGCCCTGGCAGTTGGTCGGTTGGCTGTCGTCCCAGCCGTCGGTCCAGGTGATGGCAATCGCGTCACCCCATTGAAAGGCCGTGGTCTGGGGGTGGCGGTCCACGTCGGCGGCGGTCTTGGCGCCACCGCGGTGCCAATTGGAATTCCAGGCCGGAATGTCGGCGAGCTTGAGCGTCTGGCCGGGCGCCGGCTCCTTGTAGAGGATCACCGGAACGCGCGGGATGCCGGGCTCGTACGGGTCGGTGGCAGCAAAGCGCGGATCGTCTTCGCCCCGCATCACCGCGTAGGACACGAATCCGGTGACGGCGCCGACCTCGTTGGCGCCGAAGGCCGCCTTGCCGAACTCGACCACGTTGGTGGTGCCGAGGAAGGCCTGGAACGCCTGGGTGGTCGGCGCCCCTCTGTCGGGCGTGGTCCTCGTCTCGGTGCGCGACAGGCTGTTGCCGGTGATCGGGTTCACGACCGGCCGACCGCGGGTGTCGGTTTGCGGCTGCGGCGTCAGCTGGTCGCGCGACGGCCATGTCCAGCCCTGGTCGGCCTCCACCGGCCCACCGGCATCGACCACGGCGGTGAGGCCGGTCGCCTTCAGCTTTGCCGTATCGACATCGACGGCCAGCCAGTTGAAGAAGGGAAAGACCTCGTTGAATGGGGACTCGCCCATCTTGTCGGTTGGCGCCGATTGGTAGACCGTCCCGTCGCGGAAACGCAGGTTGACCGGGATGTTCTCGATGCCGGGCTCACCCGCGTCGGGGAAGCCGTTGCGGTTCTGGTCGTAGAACACCCGCGTCTCCATGCGGGCGAACCACGAGAACACCGGCACATCGCCGAAGTCGCAACTGCGCGTCGGCGTGCTGCAGGCCAGCCCTTCATCGACCGTGAAGCCGTTCGTGGCGAAGATGTAGTCGAGGTTCTCGTCCCAGATGGCAAGCTGGTAACTGCCCGGCGGCACGTTGGGGATTTCGAAGCTGCCGTCGGCGTTGCACTTTTTAACGAACACGCCCTTGCCGACGCCCGCCGCGGTGTCGTTCAGGCCGACATAGCAGGACGTCCACTCGGTGGGGCCACCGTTGTAGAAGGCGTAGTTGGGCGGCCGCGACATATGCAGGTTGACGACCTTGCCGCGCACGGAGGTGCCCACGCCGGACGGCAAGTTGTTGAATTCCTTGACGAAGCCGAACTCCACATGGGGGCCGGGCGGCCCGAATTCGGCGAAATAGGTCGGCTCGTTGGCCTTGACCCAGGCGTCGATGACCTTGGAACCCTCGATGGTCGTCGTCTGGATCCAGCCCTCGCCGGACTTCGGGATGGCCTTGACGCCGTACTTGCCGGGCGCCAGATTCTTGATCGTCACCCGCCCGTTCGCGTCGGTGAGGATTTCTCCGGTGCCCATGGTTTCGACGATCGGCGCCCCATTGTCGTCGAGCGCCGGCCGCCCGTCCGCCTGCTTGCGGTAGCTCGTGCCCAGCGGATTGCCGAAGACGTCCGTGGAGACCTGGCCGCCGACTTGGCCGTAGCGCCCGCCGGCATCCTCGATGATGATCGAGATTCCCGGAAGTCCCTGCTCCTGCGGCTGATCGTGCTGGTTGTTGATCAACTGGTCGTCCAGAAAGACCTGGACGCTGATCTGCGCCGTGGGCAGCGGTGCCGACGTGACCCGCACCACCACCTCTTTCTGGTTGGGCGTGATGATGGCGCCGCCGAGTGTGTACTCCTTGCCGCCTTGCGCACTGGGCCGGTCCGGCAGGATGGAGATGAAGTAGTGTTTGCCGGCCTCGAGCGGCGTGGTGCTGGCGTCGCTGAGAAGCGCCAGGTTGCCGGAGGCTCCGGCCGCCACGGGCGGCATGTAGCTCGCGTGGAAGCTGACCGCCAGAGCGTTGTTATCCCTTTGCCCGGGGACAGGGTGCGACATCCGGTCCTCTTCGATGAGGAAGCGGAATCCGGTGGATATGGGCGCACCCGTCTCGTCGACGACCGTGACGGTGATCGGATGTTTGGTGGTTTGAGCCACTGCGCCTGCACCGGTCAGGATCAAGCCCGCCCCAAGCAAAGCCGCCCCTGTGCCGCCGAGCCTTTTCAAGGCTAGGCAGCGCCTCCTGCGAACCTGTTTCATTATGCCCTCGTCGTTATCTGTACGCCGTGCACACCGCCTCAATGGGCTGGAACACGCCGACCAGAGTGGCCAGCCGCATCCAGCTATCCATCGGGATAGAGAAAGTCTCGGAATTTCTTAGATTCTTGATCAACAATCAATAATGAAAGCACATCACGTGTTCATTAGTATTCGGTACTTGTAATGTTGTCGCATATTAAGAAAAAACTATTTCGTGCGAGCGGAGAGTGCGAGCGCATCTATTTTATGGTTTCACGCACACCCAACCCACTCCACTTACCAGTTCACAATACAGGCAATTTTTGAATGGTCTTTATGCTCTGAGGAGGTAGCTGTAAGCCTCTTTGCGGCTAAGCAGGCATGCCACCGCCACTCATAATGTTAGCTTATGCAAAAAGGGCCGATCGCTTCGATCGGATGGCTCGAGGCGTATCCGTCTATGTCAAAATAGATAGGCACTGTTTGTTGGTTAATCGGCGCCCTGTTCCTAAAAAATAAAACAAAGCACACCTTTGTTCAGAGGCAACCACCAGAGCACATCCGCCACAACGGTTCGGATTTTCATCTTCGGTTTTTATTGGCAATTTTGACCGTCACCCATTCTCCTCCAACGCACTTTTCAACCCAACATGCATCAAAGTTTCCTGCGTGGCTTTCAATAATGAAGCTAGCCTCCTGAATGCTGTTTACTGCATCATCGCACTGGGTATTCCCCTCGCGCTCAAGAAAAATTACATACTTGCCACAGGGAAATCCGCTGTCACTCGCAGCAAAAGTGCCAGAAGTATTTTTCACAAAATCCATAATCAGAAGACAATCACATGACGGCTTGGGGCAGTTGCCCTTCAAATATTTCTCCATGGCACCACACCTTCATTCCAGCAACACTTGTTGCATTTTCTCAAACGCCTCTCCAGCGCGAAAAACACCTCAGCAGCCATCCCTGGCCGGATTTTATCCATTCCAAACCGCACAACTGCCTACTTTTCTCATTTTCAGGAACTCTAATTAAGATAACCGATACATAGCAATCCAGGCTTTTGGAATATTTAGCCAACTCTGCAGTACTAGGCCGTGTCGGCAAAGCTCAGAGCCATAGAAGGATCGCCGCAGTGGTGATCATGGCGAGATAGTTGACGGCGCGCTTCTCATACCGGGTGGCGATCCGGCGGAACTGCTTCAACTTGTTGATCAGGCGCTCGACGCGATTGCGTTCCCGATAGGCGTCGCGGTCGAAAGCCGGGTCGGGCCATTCATTGCTCTTGGTCGGGATCACCGGCGTGATGCTCCGCCGCCGCAGGGCGGAGCGGATGACGCCGCTGCTGTACGCCTTGTCGGCGGCCAGCCGGTCGGGCTTGAGGCGCGGCCGCCCGCGGCCCAGGCGCTTGATCCTGCCGCTCCCCATCAGCGTGGCGAACGCCTTGCTGTCGTGGACTTCCCCGCCAGTCAAGGTGAAGGTCACCGGCTTGCCGAGGCCCTCGGCGCAGATGTGGATCTTGGTCGAGAAGCCGCCGCGCGAGCGGCCCGGCGCCTCGCCGCCGATCCCCCTCTTTCGCCGCTAGCCTTCCGGGCGCCAGCCGCGTGCTGATGAGCGCGGACGATGGTGCTGTCCACGAAGTGCAAGCTCCAGTCCACCCGACCCTGCCGGTCGGCGCGGGCCTGCAAGGCTTCCAGGATGCGCTGCCAAATTCCGGCGGGGCGCCAGCGGTAAAACCGGCTCGACACGACTTTGGCGCACAAATCGGCGTGGGGGCGGAATCCGCCTGCATCCAACGGTGATCAGGCGACCTTGCGGGTAGCCGGCATGCCCAAGCTGGCCATGATGTTCATGACTTCGCAGCCGACGGCGGCCTCGACCTTCTGGGCCGGCAGACTCCGGGCGCGCAGGGTGCGCCCGATCAGTTGCTTGTAGCGCACATCATTGCCACCTCGCCCAGGGAGCGACGGCCGTACTGGGCGGCCCGCTGCCAGCCGAGCCGACCACGCTCGCTGATCATCTGGATGTGGCGGTCGCGTTGATATGAGGCGCTCCCGGCCGTGGTGCTCGGCACCGCCGTCGAGCGCGGCGGGATGATCACCTCCGCGTCGGGGCTGTGGGCGGCCACCGCACGGTAGACCGGCTCGCCGTCGTAGGCGCCGTCCGCCGGCACCGTACCAATCGGGCGGGCGATCTGGTCGAGCAGCGGACCGACCAGAGAGGCATCACCCGGTGTTGGTGCACCGAGGCGCGGGTTTGCCGGTGCTGGGTCATGATGTAGAAGGGCGCCTCTCCGTGTTCCCCTGGATTGGTCCCTCCCGGCATGCCGAACAAGCACAACGACACCCGCCGCCATC
>Ga0196970_1000675_pt1 | contig 34737 bp, 23 predicted proteins | sample S1v_513CmetaG_FD_148672 | JGI IMG/M metagenome (GOLD analysis project Ga0196970, IMG submission 148672) | Soil microbial communities from Anza Borrego desert, Southern California, United States - S1+v_5-13C | ecosystem: Environmental > Terrestrial > Soil > Desert | place: USA: California... | reverse complement strand
GGTGTTCCCGCCTCGGTCTCGGCCAGCGGGTCCTGGAGCACCGAGGTGACACTCCAGCCGGGAGAGAATCTCCTGGCCGCTGAGGTCCGGGACACCGGTGAGGGCGTGACCAGGGCGACCCGCAAGGTGGTCTACGCCGCTGGCGCTCCCACGATCACCTTCACCTCCCCAGCCCCCGGAGCCGAGGTGAATAAGACCACCGCCACAATCAAGGGGCAGGTCAGCACCTCCGTCACCCTGCGCACCCTCTCCATCAACGGAAATCGGGTCACCCCCGACGCCCGCGGTAACTTCACCTTGACCGTCTACAACCTGAAGCCCGGCGAGAACACGATCACAGCGGAAGCGACCGACGCCCTCGGGCGAGAGGGCTCCGCAAGCCTGACATTCAAGGTCACCTACCAGCCCCCGCAGATTCACCTCACCGCCCCCGCCAGCGTGGAGACGGAAGAGGTGACGATCTCCGGTTCGGTGGTGGTCGCAAGCGGCTATGCCGTGCGCCAGGTCTACGTGGCGGGCAAGTCCGTTACCGTCGACCAGAGCGGCGCCTTCTCCGCAACGGTGAAGCTGACCAAGGCCGGAGAGAACACGGTTGCGGTCACAGCCAACGACGGAACGCAGACGAGCAAGGCCGAAGTCATGATCAACTTCACCCCCACCCCCCCTGAGCTGTCTATCTCCTCCCCTGCGGATCAGAGCACGGCAACCAGCAGCAGCGTGACCGTCACCGGTCAGGCGAAGAGCAAGTATGGTGCCGTGACGGTAACGGTGAACGGACGCTCCGCCACCGTCAAGGACGACGGCAGCTTCAGCACATCTGCCTCTCTCGTCGCATCGGGTGCACAGAGCATCACGGTGACGGCAAAGGACAAGTTCGGTACGACAACCACACAGAGTGTGACCGTCACCTACGGGGCTCCCGCTCCTGTGGTACGGCCTCCCACTGTCTCAATCACCGCTCCGGCCGCTGGCGAAGAACTCGTCCAAGGTCCGGTCACAATCTCCGGTACCTACAGCGCCTCCTCCGGGCTGAAGAGCATCACCCTGAATGGTGCGCCGATCGCTGGCGCCAACGGCCAGTTCAGCGCAAAGTTCGACCAGGTCCAGTTGGGTGCGAACACGGTGACTGTGGAGGTGACCGACCAGCAGGGTCGCAAGGCCACGGCTGAGGCGAGCTTCACCTTCCACCCGCAGCCCACCCTGCGGCTGACCAACCTGGAGGATGGGATGACCACCTCCGACGAAACGATCACGCTCACGGGCACCTACACCGCCCCCATGGGCCTGCAGACCCTCACGGTGAACGGCCAGCCTGCGACTGCCGAGAATGGCACCTTCACCAGCCAGCAGATTACCCTCGCGAAGGGTGCGAACACGATCCAGATCGTGGCCACCGACGCCCTGAACCGTACGGTCGAGGTAAGCCGTACCCTCACCTTCGCCCCGGAGTCTCCGTCTCTTCGGATCTCTTCTCCGAGTGTTGACACCACGGTCACGGCTCAGGTTCTCCTCGCCGGTAACGTGAGTAGCCGCTACGGAAACGTGACCCTCACAATCAACGACGAGGTGATCACGGTCGCTGAGAATGGCGACTTCAGCTCGGAGCGGACCCTCGAGTTGCGGAAGGAGACCACTTTTACCTTCGTCGTTAAGGACCGGTTCGAGAACCAGGTCACAGCGACCAGGACGATCACCTTCGATCCCAGCAAGCCCAGCCTTGCGATCGCATCGCCCGAGCAGAACAGTGTCTTCACGGATCGCGTGATCACAGTGTCTGGCACCTACCAGGCCGAGGCCGGCCTGAAGAGCCTGACGGTGAACGGTGCGAACGCCACGGTCGATGGCAACAGCTTCAGCGCCACGCTGACGCTGCCCGTGGGCACGAGCGAGATCCCCGTGATCCTAACCGACACGGCCGATCAGACCTCAACGGCCACGGTCACGGTCGAGTATGCGCCGAATCCGAGCGCAACGAACTCCACCCTCTCCTCGGACCTGCGCTTTATCCACGCCGATGGCATCGCTACGGCGAAGGCCTCCCTGCAACTGAAGGACAAGTACGGCAGCAACCTGAAGAAGGGCGGCCATACGGTCCAGTTCCAGAGCAGCGATCCAGACGTGGTCATCGGTCCGGTGGTCTACGAGGGCGACGGTCTCTACACGGTGAGGCTGACCTCCCTCGACCCAGAAGCCCGTACAACGATCCGTGCGGCGGTCGCAGAGTTTGTCGAGGGGGCCGAGGCTTCCGTGGCGTTGCCCCACCAACTCTCCTTCGTGGATCCCGTGATCACGAAGATCTGGCAGGGCGGCACCAACGACAATTGGCTGACTGCGGATAACTGGATCGACATTGTCGGCAACGCCACATCCGCCGAGATCCCGAAGGCGACCGACGGCGTGCTGATCCCGGCGGGCACCACCCGCAACCCACTGCTCACCTTCAAGACCGCCGTATCCCATCTCTTCGTCGAGGGGGTTCTCGGCCTGAGCGCCTCCGGCGTGGAACTGAGCGTATCGGGCACGGTCAAGACCCCACACGCCTTGCTCGCTAACGGAAACGAGCCCGTCTGGGGGCTGGGAAGGATCATCCTCACTGGTGTCGCCGCTTCGTTCGAGGGCAGGGCACCCAACCTGTCTGTTTCCGGCAACTCCCGGCTGACCGGCGACGCCGTCATCGCCGGGGAGGTATTCCTGGCGGATGGCATGACACTGGACCTGGACAGGTTCACCCTCACGCTGCGGGGCGACCTCCGGTCATACTCCATCACTGCCAAACTGGACATGTCAGACCCCCTCTCCACCCTCCGGTTTGCCGGTGAAACCGGCCCGCAGAAGATCCAGGCCACTGGAATCACCCTTGGCAACGTGATCTTCGACAACAGCCAGTACGTTATGTTCCAGGCCAATGCCACGATCAGTGGGACCGCCACGATCCTGCGGGGCGAGGTCACGGCCTCCACGATCTATGACGTCACCATCGCCGCTGACTTGGTCGACCAGGGTGCGGTCGTAGGCGGGTGGAAGGTCGGCGACACCATATTCACCAAGCTGGGAGCACAGATTCCCAGCAAGATGACCACCAACGCCACCTTTGTCGGAAGCGTCACCCTGCCCGCCAACTTCAACCCGGGCGGTACCCTGACCATGACGGGCGGGGGCGAGATCAACGCCGGGCTCATGATCCCGGTGGGCTCTACTCTGAAGCTGAGCGGTCCCACCAAGCTACTCGGTGACGTGCTCCTTGACGGAGGCGTCCTCCTGAGCGGCAGTGGCGCCAACCTGGACCTGAACGGCCACTCCCTGAACGTAACCGAATCGTTCACAATCGAGCGGAGCGCTGTGCTGATCATGCAGCATGCCAATGATCACCTGACGGTGATGAAGGATCTTCAGCACTCCGGCGAGAATCAGACCGGCCTCCTGACCGCAGGCGTTATCGACCTGGGCGGAGACCTCACGGTTGGTTCGAACTACCCCACCCCCTTCCGGGTAGATGTCGACCCCGCCCAGGGTGTCACCGGGACGCTGATCCGGTTCATGGGGACGGCAAAGCAGCAGAAGGTGACCCTCTCCAACTCCGGTCTTGGTGCTACCCAGTCTCAGCTCGGCCGGATCGAGGTCAACAACCCATTCGGGGTGCATTTCGCCTACGCCACGGTGATCGTAGGGAAGGTTACGATCCTGCAGGGCAAGGTGACCTCGCCCTCGGCCTTGTGGTCGATCCAACTGGCCGACGACCTGGAAGACAATGTTGGCGGTGCGTGGCAGGCCGTGGCTACGACCTTCCTCAAGGCAACGCCGCTCTTCCCAACCGTCATGGTGACCAACGCCACCTTCGCGTCCAACGCCTCCTTGCCGTCTGGCTTCACCCTGACCGGGAACCTGACCCTCCAGGGTGATACCTCGTTGAACGGCCCGGCCACCATTAACGGAAACCTCACTGTGACCGGCCTCGATGGTAGCCTCAACGTGAGCGGACAGAGCCTGACCGTGACCGGCTACCTGCGCACGGAAATGCAGTCCCCGCTGATCATGCAGAACGAGAACGACTACGTGCTCGTTCTCGGCAATCTGGAACTTGGCGGTGCGGGCCCGGCAGGCAGCCTCTCAGCAGGCAGTCTGGAGGTCAAGGGCGATGTGCGTGCGTTCCGAAATGCGGCCTGGGCCTGGCCGAAGGATACTAGCCCGCTCAACTCATCGGGCACCCACAAGCTGATCCTCAGCGGCACCGTGCGCCAGCGGCTCTACCTCCACACCGACGGCGGGAATATCTACGCGGCGCACGTGATCTTCAGAGGCAGCGGCGGTGCGCTCTTCGAGACCACGGCGAAGCTGGGAACACTCACGATCGAAGCGAGCAGCGGTCTTGTGTACTCCGGCACCAACGCCATCTACCGGACCACGCTAGATGACCCGGAGAACAAGTTCACCTCAGGCAGGCCCTGAGCGGGGAGATGGCAAAGAGGGCCGGCACCAATCGTGCCGGCCCTTTCCCGTGCCCCGGAGCAGGTGGAAGTCTCGTTGTGTGGAACTCTCTCTTTCTACCCAGACTAGGAGGAGATCTCGTGGACGTAACAACCGTCGCAGCCGTGTGGCCGATCAGCTCGGCCTCGCAGATTGAGCCGCTCCAGGGCGGGATCAACAATCGCACCTTCCGGGTCGTCGCAGAGGTCGGCGGCGAGGCAAGCGACTACATACTTCGTCTCTACCCTGCCACAGCCAGCCCCCAGAGTGTGGCCTTTGAAACAGCCGTCCTCTCCGCCCTCGCCCCAATCAACCTTCCCTTCGGCCTCCCCCGCCCGATCCCCGCCCGCAACGGCGAGGTAGCCCCCAGGGTTCCCACCGGCAATGGAGAGGCGCTGGCGCTCCTGGTCCCGGTCCTCCCCGGCCGTTTCACCGAGCCCTCCTCCCCGCTGCAAGCGGAGAGCGCCGGCGCTGCGCTGGGCATGCTGCATAGGGCGCTGGCAGGGGTGACCGTGCCGGTCGCTCCCCGCCCCACCTACGGCGAGTTGGGGCAGATCGACCCGCACTTCCCGGACCCCCGCCGGGCCCCGGACTGGGCGCCGGTGAACGAGGAGGAGCGAGTCCGGCTGGGCCAACTGGTGGAAGAGGTCCTGACCCAGCGAGAGCACTGGTACAGCACCCTGCCGCAGCAGATTATCCACGGGGACTATGTCCCCTACAACCTGCTCCTGGAGGGCAACCAGATCACGGCGGTGCTGGACTTTGAACTGGCGAACCGGGATCTGCGGGCACTCGACTTCACCATGGGGCTCTGGGCGTGGCTCAACTGGAAGGGAAACCTCAACTGGGCGTTTGGCGAGGCCTTCGTTCGCGGCTATCGGGCCCACATCGCCCTCACGGAAGCCGAGATTCAGGCCATTCCCTCCCTGCTCCGGCTGCGTAAGGCCGCCACCCTGGTCTGGTGGGCTGCACGGCAGAGCCGTGGCGCCGCTGCAGAAGGGATCATGGAATGGGCTGCAAAATCCGCCCTGGAGGCCGAGGCCTGGATTGAGGCGAACGGCGCAGACCTGGTGGAGCGGCTCTGGCAGGTGAGCGAGCGGTTGACTGGACTGGCCTAAACCGAGCTCTTCGCCTTCACCAACCAGCACCGCATTGCGGACGGCCTCGCCACCGAGGCCGAGTTTGTCGAGCAGTTTGCCCGCTTCGGCCTACACGGGGCCTATATCTGCCCGCACAAGAGCGACACGGGGTGCGAATGCCACAAGCCGGCGCCTGGTCTGCTGCGCCGGGCTGCCAGCGAGCACGGTCTGGACCTGACACGCTGCGCGGTCATCGGCGATGTAGGTGCCACCGACATGCTCGCCGCTCATGCGGTCGGGGCGATCAAGGTGCTGGTCCGGACGGGTTGGGGCGAGGGCTCCCTGGGAACACACCGCCACACCTGGGCGGCGGTGGAGCCGGACTACGTCGCCGAGGACCTGCTGGACGCAGCCCGCTGGCTGTTAAGACGGTAGGCTCGTGGGCAGGCTAGCCCCGGAGGATGATGCCCTTGGATCCCCTGACCGCCCGCTCCCAGGCCCCCGAGCGGATGGATGATCTCACCATAGGCGGGCGTGAGTTGGCCGAGGCGCTGGCCCAACTGGCCTGGATCAACCGGCTGCTCGGCGCCCCGTGGATCACCCTGGAGGGGGTCCGCCGCCTCTGGCGCGCCGCCGGATGCCCCCGCCGCCTCTCCCTGGTCGATGTAGGCGCAGGCGGAGGCGAGTCGAACCGGCTCCTCCTCCGCTGGGCTGCCCTGTCCAGGGTGGACCTCGGGATCACCCTGATCGATATCCACCCCGAGACCTGCGCCTATGCTGCCCGAATTTATGCGGATGAGCCCCGCGTGCGCGTCGAGCAGGGCGACCTGTTCGACCTGCCCGCCGGTCACGCCGACCTTGTCACCGCCTCCCTGCTCCTGCACCACCTGCCGAACGAGTCGCTCCCCCGCGCCCTCCGGGCCATGCGCCAGGCCGCTCGAATCGGACTGGTGGTCAACGATCTGCACCGCCACCCGGCTGCAGAGTGGCTGATCCGCCAGGCGACCCGGCTCCTCTCCCGCAACGAGATGATCCGGCACGACGCCCCCCTCTCCGTCCGCCGGGGCTTTCGCGCCGCCGAGCTGCGACTCCTGCGGGAGGAGCCCGGGCTGGAGTCGCTCCACTTCGCCTGGCGCCCCTTCTTCCGCTACCTGCTGATCCTGCCAGGGGAGGGATCGCCATGCGGGACCTGATCGTGATCGGCGGGGGGCTGGCAGGCGCCTCCCTCGCGGCGGCGGTCGCCCGGGCGGGCCACGACGTGCTCCTGGTCGAGCGGCGCCAGTTGCCCCGCCACAAGGTCTGTGGCGAGTTCCTCTCGCCCGACGCGATCCTGTCGCTCCGGCGGCTCGGGCTCCTGCAAGCCGTCCAGCGGCTCGGTCCCGTGCCAATCCGCTCCGCCCGCCTGACCAGCCGGGCCGGCCTCGGCCTCACCGTACCGCTCCCCGCCGTCGCCTGGGGGATCAGCCGGTACTCGCTCGACCAGGCGATGCTCGCCGAAGCCCGGGCCGCCGGGGCCGAAGTGCAGGCGGGAGTCTCCGCCTCGCACCTCCTCCCCGAGGAGGGCGGCTTCCGGGTGGCGGTCGGCGGCACCTGGGTCCGGAGCCGTCTGGTGGTGGGAGCCTGGGGGCGCCAGACCACCCCGGCCCTGCGCGCCCACCAGCCGCCGCCCCGCCACCGCTCCTGGGTCGGGCTCAAGGCGCACCTCGCTGCGACAGCCCAGGGCGACCAGGTCGAACTCTACTTTGTCGATGGCGGCTACCTCGGCCTGGCCCCGGTCAACGGCGGACGGGTCAACTGCTCCGCCCTCGTCAGCCAGGAGGCCTTTCGCCGCGCCGGCAGCAGCCTGGCCGCCTTCCTGGAGAGCGCCCGCCGGCAGAGCCCCGCCCTCGCCCAACGGCTGGCGGGCGCCCGCCCCGTGCCAGCAACCGAGGCGGCAGTCGCCTGTGTGGACACCGCCCAGCCGCCCATTCCCTGGAGCGGCAGCCTCCCGCTCCTGGGCGATGCCGCCGCCATGATCCCCCCGCTGGCAGGCGATGGCATGGCCATGGCCCTGCGCACCGCGGAACTGAACCTGCCCTGGGTATTGGAGCACCTGGCCGGGCGACTCACCCTGGGCCACTGGGCCGAGCGATACTGCCAGGCCTACCAGGCGGAGTTCGCCCGGCGGCTGCGCACCGCCCGCTGGATTCAGGCCGCTCTCATGCGCCCCCTGCTCGGCGACGGGCTGATCCTCCTGGGCCACCTGCTCCCAACTATGGCAATCCGGCTGGTCCACGCCACCAGAGGGGCGGTCACCGCCCACTGACCTGAGGCACTCATGGGAAAGCCCCCTCCTGGACAGGCTAGCTCCATGGCACATGCGCTGTTCAAGACACTCCTCTCGTTCGTCTCGCTCTGGCTCCTCACCCGCTTCCTGCTGGGGAAGAGCCAGTTGGGCCACCTGACCCTGTTTGACTACATTACCGGGATCACCCTTGGCTCCCTGGTTGCCACCATGATCGCCGAGGAGGACTACCTGCCACACCTCGCCTCCCTCGTGCTCTGGGCCTCGCTCACCGCCCTGCTCGACTTTGCGAGCCTGAAGGGGCGGAGCCTGCACCGCCTGCTCGACGGCTCCCCGACGATTGTCATACGAAACGGGCAGATCGACGAGAAAGCCCTGAACCGGGAGCGGGTCAACGTCCAGGAGCTTATGACCCTGCTGCGACAGGCCGGCCACTTCGACATAAGCGAGGTCGAGTACGCCATTTTGGAGCCGAACGGCAGCCTGAGTATCCTCCCCCGCTCCCAGTACCGGCCGGTCCAGCCGCGCGACCTGGGGCTGCCCACCCAGTACGAGGGGCCCATGATTCAAATGATGCAAGAAGGGCGACCCATTCCCCACGGTCTGCAGCGGGCCCACCTCACCCCCGAATGGCTCCAGGCGGAACTGGCCCGCCGCCAGATTGAACCCGACCAGGTCTACGCCGCCTGGTTGGACTCCCAGGGCGAACTGATCGTCGATCGGTACGATACGCCCCCCTGATCCAAGGAGCCAGAGAAGCCCTGCACCGCGATGGTGCAGGGCTCCTTCCTTGTGCGCAGCGATTAGCGAGAGAGAGTCAGGTTCATCTTCTCCGGACGGAAGATCGCGGCATCCATCAGCTTCAGGTCCTCGGCGATCACGGGGCGGAACTCCATCTGGTCGAGGATATCCCGCTGCAGGTCAACGCCGTGAGCGATCTCGATCAGGGTGAGCCCCTCGGGCCGCAGCTCGAAGACCGCACGCTCGGTAATGTAGAGCACCGGCTGCCCCTTCATGACGGCGTACTCGCCCGAGAAGGTGACCTGCTCCACGCCGGCCACAAACTTCTTCGACTTGCCCTCCTGGCGGATCACCAGGCGGCCATCCTCCACGGCGAAGTTATTGCCGCCCGCAGTAAAGGTGCCGCAGTAGACGACCTTCTTGGCGGTCTGGCTGATGTTGATAAAGCCGCCAGCACCGGCCACCCGCGGGCCGAACTTGGAGACGTTCACATTGCCCTTGCTATCGGTCTGGGCCATGCCCAGGAAGGTGACATCCAGGCCGCCGCCATCGTAGAAGTCGAACTGGTAGGGCTGGTCCAGGATCGCGTCGGGGTTGAAGGAGGCGCCGAAGGAGAGACCGCCGGCCGGCACGCCGCCCACCGGCCCTGCCTCGACCGTGAGGTACATTTGATCGCCCACGCCCTCTTCGTTGGCCACCATTGCCACGCCCTCCGGCATGCCAATACCCAGGTTCACCTTGGCGCCAGGGATCAGCTCCATCGCGGCGCGACGGGCGATGATCTTCCGCTCATCCAGCTCCATGGGCGCCACTGAGCCCAGCGGCACCCGGATCTCGCCGGTGTAGGCCGGGTTGTGCTGCTCGCCGTAGGTCTGCCAGTGGTGCTCGGGGCTCGCAACCACGATCGCATCCACCAGAATGCCGGGGACCCGCACCTGCCGCGGGTGGAGCGTGCCCCGAGCGACGACCCGCTCGACCTGGGCGATCACCACGCCGCCGGAGTTCTTCGCCGCCTGGGCGATCGAGAGGATCTCCAGGTTGAGCGCTTCCTTCTCGATCGAGAGGTTGCCGAACTCGTCGGCCGAGGTGGCACGAATGAGGGCGACATTGATCGGGAAGGCTTTGTAGAAGAGGAACTCCTGCCCCTCAACCTCCATGAGCTTCACCAGATCCTCGGTCGTGACACTGTTCAGCCGACCACCCTGCAGGCGGGGATCGACAAAGGTCCGGAGGCCAACATGGGTAAGCGTGCCCGGCTTGCCCGCAGCGATATCGCGGAAGAGGTGGGTGATCACGCCCTGCGGCAGGTTGTAGGCCTCGATCTTGTTCTCAACCGCCAGCTTGCCGAGCTTGGGCGCCAGGTTCCAGTGACCACCTACGACCCGCCGAACCATGCCCTCCTGGGCGAAGTGGTTCAGCCCCTTGTCCTTGCCGTCGCCCTGACCAGCAGCGTAGACCAGACCCAGATTGCGGGGGTGACCGATCTCAAGGAAGCGGGACTCCAGGGCCCGAGTGATCGCCTCCGGGTGTCCGGCACCAACGAATCCCTCGCAGGCAACCATGTCGCCATCCTTGATCAGTTCCAGGGCCTGTTCCACGCTCATGACCTTGCTCATCTTGCGACTCCTCCTGTTACATCAGGCTCGGTCACTCTGAAGTAACAAGAAGCGTGCCAACCCCTAGCCGCCGATCCCGAACTGCTTCATCTTCCGGTAGAGCACCGAGCGGTGAATCCCCAGCACCTCGGCAGCCCGGAGCCGGTTCCCACCGGTCTGCTCCAGCGCCTTCAGGATCGCCTCCCGCCCCGCCTCGCGCAACCGGCCGCGCAGCGGGCCAACCGACTCCAGAGCCGCCGCCGTCCGCCCGCCCTCAAGCGTGGCCGCAGCGGGGGGGGTGACCGGCCCGGGCTCGGCCCCGCTGTGGCGCCCACGCCGCAGCACGTGTGGCGGCAGGTCCAGCCGGTCCACCAGGTCCGAGTCGACCGTGTTGACCAGCCGCTCCAGCGTGTGGACCAGTTCCCGCACATTCCCCGGCCAGGAGTACGCCTGCAGGGCGCTCATGGCCTCGTCGGTCAGCGCCTTCACCTCGATTCCCGCCTCCCGGCAGGTTCGTTCCATGAGGGCCCGCACCAGGGCTGGCAGGTCCTCCGGTCGCTCCCGCAGCGAGGGCATCATCAGTTCAATCACCGCCAGCCGGTAGAAGAGATCCTCCCGGAACTCTCCCTTCTCCACCATGGACCAGAGGTGCTTATTGGTCGCGGCGACGATCCGCACATCCACATGGATCTCCCGGGTGCCGCCCACCTTCTGGATCTCCCGCTCCTGTAAGGCGCGGAGCACCTTGGCCTGCATCTCCAGCGGCATGTCTGCGATCTCGTCCAGGAAGATCGTCCCACGGTTCGCCTGCTCGAACTTGCCGGGCTTGCCACCCTTCAGGGCGCCGCTGAAAGCGCCGGCCTCGTAGCCAAACAGCTCGCTCTCCAGCAGGTCCTTGGGGATCGCAGCGCAGTTCACCTTGACAAACGGGAAGCCCGCCCGGCGGCTGGCGTTGTGGATCGCATGAGCCAGCAACTCCTTGCCGGTCCCGCTCTCCCCCAGGATCAGCACCGTCGAGTTCGACTGGGCCGCCCGCTTCGCCAGCGCCTTCAGGCTGGACATGGCCGGCCCACTGCCCACCATGTCATCTAGCGTGTAGCGGGCCCGGGCCTCCCGGTTCAGCTCCCGCTCATAGTAGTCCACCTGCTTCTGTAGCTTGTCCAGCTGCTCCATCACCGACTTCATTTGGAGCACGTTGCGGAACATGACCCGGCCAATGGCGCCAATCACCTTGTCGCCGTCAAAGATCGGGTGCCGCTCCACAATAAACTCCTTGTCGGCCACCTTAAACGGGCGCCCCACCTCGGGAATCCCGCTGCGGGCCACAATATGCATACGGGAGCCGGGAATCACGTGGGTAATGTAACGACCCAGCGCATGCTCCCGCTTCACCCCGAGAATCACCTCATACGCCCGATTCAAAAAGACCACGGTGCCGTTGGCGTCTACCACCACGATCGCATCCATCGCGTCTTCAAAGGTGGAGAGCAACAACTTGTCCATGCCCGATTCCGGGGTGTTCCGCCGCAGTTCCTGGAGGCTGCGGGCCAGGTCCACCGCGGTGATGTAACCAACGGGTAACCCCGCTTCATTCAGTACCCAGGTCAGCTCCGCGGCCTCAATCTCACTGATCGGGGTCTCCTCACGGACGGTCGGATCCCCCGGAGCCAGGCGCCGGCGCAGTTCGGTGCGGGACCTTCCAAGGGGCGTCATGATCGCTCGGGCAACAATGCCTTCCATGCGGTCACCTCTCCCTGCCACTTCACTGTCTCAGTCGCGTCTCATTACGTCTCATTCTAGCGACAGTGTCGCAAGGCCGAAACAGCAATTCGCCCCCTCTTCCATGACGAATAGGGGCTATTGCGGCAGAAAGGGATTTGGCACGCCCCTTGCTTCTCTCTATCGGTGGACCGTTAGGTCGGGAAGGGAGTTTTTTCACATGAGACTTCAGAATCGGGTTGCGATCATCACTGGTGCGGGCAGGGGAATCGGCCGCGAAGCCGCTCTCCTCTTCGCCAAGGAAGGGGCCAAGGTCGTTATCGCCGACTTCGACGCCGAGAGCGGCAAGCAGACGGCGGCGGACATTGTGGCGCTGGGTGGAACTGCTAGCTTCGTTTCGGTGAACGTTTCGGATCGGGCTAGCGTCGAAGGGATGGTCGCCTTCGCTCTGTCCCAGTACGGCAAGATCGACATCCTGGTAAACAACGCTGGCATTACCCAGGATGCCACCCTGCTGAAGATGACCGAGGAGCAGTGGGATCGGGTAATCGCTGTAAACCTGAAGGGCACCTTCAACTGCACCCAAGCAGTTGCCCCGCACATGGTGTCCGCAGGCTACGGTCGGATCATTAACACCTCTTCGGTGGTCGGTCGGTTCGGCAACTTCGGCCAGACCAACTATGCGGCGACCAAGGCCGGCGTGATCGGCATGACCCTGACCTGGGCAAAGGAACTCGGCCCCAAGGGAATCACGACCAACGCAGTCGCTCCGGGCTTTATTCTGACCGAGATGACCGCCAAGATGCCGGAGAAGGTCCTTGACATGATGAAGGAGAAGGCCCCGGTTCGCCGTCTCGGCCTCCCCGCCGATATCGCCAACGCCTACCTGGTCCTGGCTGAAGAGGCCGCCTCCTTCATCAACGGCCACGTGCTCGCCGTCGATGGTGCAATCGTTCTCTAACGTCGCTCTCCTGTCTCCGTCTTTCTACACTAAGTAAGATTGGGGGGCCCCATCGCATGTTTGGAGTACTGATGATCATCGTGTCCCTGATCGGACTGATGTACGTGGCCTACAAGGGCTACAACGTCATCCTCTTCGCACCGGTCTTCGCCCTGCTTGCTGCCGCCGCTGGTGGCTGGTCGATCATGCCGGCCTACACCGAGCTCTTCATGGTCAACCTCGTCGGCTACGTGAAGTCCTACTTCCCGCTCTTCATGCTCGGCGCAGTGTTCGGGAAGGTCATGGACGAGACCGGCGCCGCCAAGGCGATCGCCCACTGGATCGTCAAGACCCTCGGCCCCTCCCGTGCCATTATCTCCGTCGTTCTCTCCTGCGCCATTCTGACCTACGGCGGCGTCTCCCTCTTCGTCGTGGCCTTCGCCGTCTACCCGCTGGCGGCCGCGATCTTCCGTGAGGGCAATATCCCCAAGCGGCTGGTCCCTGGCACGATTGCACTGGGTGCCTTCACCTTCACCATGACCGCCCTTCCGGGCACCCCGCAGATCCAGAACGCGATCCCCATGAAGTACTTCGGCACGACCACCTTCGCCGCTCCCTGGACCGGCATTATCGCTGCCCTCTTCATGTTCTTCGTCGGCATTGCCTGGCTTGAGTACCGGCGCCGCAAGGCTATGGCCGCCGGCGAGGGCTACGGCAACCACACCAAGAACGAGCCCGAGAAGAAGACGAATGAAGGCCCGCTGCCCAACGTCGCCCTCTCGATCCTGCCCCTGCTGATCGTGCTCGTACTCAACTATATCCTCTCCCAGAAGATCATCCCGACCTGGTCCAACGACATGCTGGCTGATGTGGCCAAGCTGAAGCTTGCCATGGGCGCTACCACCATCTCCGCCGTCGGCGGCAACTGGGCCCTGATCATCGCCCTGGTGGTCGGCATTCTGGCGGCGATCGGCTTCAACTTCGGCACCCTGAAGGGCAAGACCGCCAAGGCGCTGAACGAGGGCACCATCGGCTCGCTGCTCGCCGTCATGAACACCGCCTCCGAGGTCGGCTACGGCAACGTGATCAAGTCCCTCGCCGGCTTCACGGTCATCTCCACCGCCCTCTCCGGGCTGAAGGCCAACCCGCTGCTGGCTGAGTCCGTCTCCGTCAACCTGCTGGCCGGTGTCACCGGCTCCGCCTCCGGCGGCATGTCGATCGCCCTTGAGGCGATGGGCAAGCAGTTCCTGGAGTGGGCCAACGCGGCGAACATCAACCCCGAGATGCTGCACCGTATCGCTTCGATCTCCTCCGGCGGCTTCGACACCATGCCGCACAACGGTGCTGTTATCACCCTGCTGGCGATCACCGGCATGACCCACAAGGAAAGCTATATCGACATCGCCATGGTGTCGCTGGTGATCCCGGTCATCTCCGGCCTGCTCGGTATCCTCTGGTACACCGTCACCGGCCTGGCCTAAGCCACCGCCGTGTGCAGAAGGCGCTCTCAGCAACGCTGGGGGCGCCTTTCGTCATGTTCGTATGGGACCTCTACCTGCCAGCGGGCGTACCTTGTAGGGGAGGGATTCAGCATGGCCTTGCCCCGCGCCCTGACCGAGGTGTTTGGTTCGATCACACCCCAGACCGACGCCGAGCGACGGCTCCTCCGGGCGCTGCAGAAGCGGCTGGAGAGCAGTCTTGGGATCATTGAGAAGGCGTTCGGTCACGAGTGCGCCGCCGACTGCTTCCGTTACATGGTGGATGATCTCTTTGCGGAGCGCTCCACGACGGTGCTCGACAAGTACGAGTCCTGGGTGGAGCGGTGCGCCCGGCAGGAGGTGGGACGCCCCCTCACCGAGAGCGAGGAGGAGCTGCTCGGCGAGGTCCTGGGGCATATCACCGGGATCGTCGAGACCCTGCTCAACCTGGCCGGGCTGGAGCTGGAGGACCCGGAAGACGAGGAAGATGAAGCTGCGCAGAGCCCGAAGCCGTGACGTGGACCGCCCCCCGGGGCGGTCTTTCGCTTACGGTGCCGGGTAGTCCACCTGAATCGCGAGCACCCGGCCATCGGGCAGGAAGCCGGTGGGCCAGGCGTAGTCGGGGAGGTTCAGCTCAATGCTGCTGCCGTCCAGCCCCACCAGGAGCGAGGGCGCATAGATCCGCCCCGGATCGATCAGCCGTTCGCCATCGGGGTGCCAGATCCCGCCCTGGGGCAGCGAACCCACCGGGCGCCCGGTCAGGTCGTAGACCTTGCCGCCGAGCACGAAGGAGCGGCTGTGCGGCGACCATTCCGCCGCCTGGCCCGGCTGCAGGGCGATCCAGGCCTCCCGGTCGGCGCCGTCTGCGGTCGGGATCAGGTAGGACTCCTCCCCCGCCGCCAGGGTCAGCCACTGGCCATCGGGCGAGATCGAGGCGTGGGCGATCACCCCGCTCTGCGTTGCGACCCCCTTCATGACCTGGTGAACGATCGCCATGGAGGAGCCATCTAACGTGCCGATCACCAGATCCAGGGGCTGGCGGTCATCCCACGGGTGGCCGACCAGGGCGACAAAGCGGTTGCCATCGGCCCCGGTGGTGAAGTCGATCAACTCCCGCTCCCCTGGCTTCAGCGCCAGCGCCTCACGGACCTCGGGGTAGCGCTCCTCCTCAAAGGCAAGGTCCATATGGACCAACCGGTTGATAAAGAAGCCCTGCCCCGACCAGCGGACGGTGCCGCGAATATCGCGCTGCGACCCCTCCCGCAACTCGCCGGTGGACTGGTCGTAGAGGTAGGGGATCGCCCGGTAGTCGCCCTTGTACTCCGCCAGGCTCTTGACCAGGAGCCACCAGCGGCCGTCGGGCGATGTGGCGTAGAGGTGCAGGGGTTCCGGGTGCTGGAACACCAACTTCTCCCCCTCGACCCCGGTCGGGTCGATCACCCAGAGCCGGGTGCCGGGCTCAACGGGATGCATGAGTTCCTCCAGGGCCGCGAGGGCGGGCAGCCTGTCCAGCAGGTCCGCGGTGACCGGGAGGTAGGTGGATGGCTGCTCCGGCTCAGGCGGGTGGAGGGAGAGCGTGAACCGGGGGGTGGCGCCCTCCACCAGGGCGATCTCGCTGCCGAGGCTCTCCAGCAGGGCCTGCAACTGGGTCCTGTGGGTGGATGGGCGGAGCAGGGCCCGCCGGGCGGGGGCGTCGGCCCGCAGCTCGACCAGGGCGATCTGGTCGAGGGAGCGGAAGGGGATCGGCACGGTGTAGGTCGTGGCTGGTGGAGTGACCGCTGGGGGCGGAGTGGCTGCGGGCGGTTGGGCGGGTGCGGCCGGCTGCTGGGTGGCGCAGCCGGCCAGGAGGATCGCAGCCAGCAGGCAGGCGGCGATGAGGCGAGGCATTGGCGCATCTCCTTCTAATCGTGCTGCCTGTTGGACGGTGGCCCGGGGGTCAATGTTCCCTGCCCGCTGGCTGGTCTCTGCCGGTCCTGTCTACCGCCTACGCTTTACTCTGCGGGCTCTTCCTGATCGATTATGTCCACGGTTGGTGCCTGTCGCCTGGGCCTGGCGCTGCCAGCGGCCGACTGCTGCGCCGGGGTCGTGGAGCTCAGCCGCCTCCAGTCGCGGGGCCTGTCCAGGTCAATGTAGAGGGCCGGGCCGATCGGGCTCTTGTTCTCCGTGTCGTGCAGAATATCGTACCAGCGCCGCTCGTGGCTGGGGAGGGTCAGCTTCCACTTCTTCAGGTACCGGGAGAGGGTGACAGCGTACTTGCCCCGGTTCTTGCGGATCGGGATCCGGGCCGGGTCGTTCGAGTCGGTGGGGCAGATCCAGATCCGGCGCTCACCCTCCAGGTTGGCCACCCGAATGAAGTCGACCGCCGAAGTGACCCACCCGCGCTTCTCCGCCACCTGGATCAGCGCCTTGCGGACCGAGCTGTAGAGCGAGAAGCTGCCCGGGCCGACAGCCGTGCACCCCGGCTCGTTCTCCGCCGTGCTCAGGTCCATGTCGTCGTACTCGTTCAGCCGGAGCTTCGGGTTCAGGTTCAGGTGCGGGTTCAGGTTCTTGTTCAGACTCATGCTGAGATTCGGGTTGAGCGGGATCCCATTGCCGGGGGCCTTCGGCTCGCCGGCGGCGGGAGTGGATTGGGTCTGCGAATCCTCCGTTGCGCTCTCTGGGGCCTTTTCGGAACCGGACTCCAGCGGTTCTGTAGCCATGAGCCAACTCCTCCCTTTGCTCGCTTCCTCGTGGGACTCAGGAACGGAACTGGGGAAATGAGGAAGCTGTAGCCATATCCTACCATGACGTGATCTGACTGTAAATGGGGTTAATGGAGAATTTTGTTGATGTTGTCAAAGCACAGGTGTCCGTAGGGCGAGAGGGCGCGACGGAGCGCGAACGGGCGCGAAAAATGGCGATCGCTTCGGCGACCGAAGGGAGATGGGCAGGAGTGAGCGGAAGTGGGCGCGACTCTTCCGGCGGGCGAAGCGAAATGAGTCGAAACGGAGGGGAGTGAGCGGAACGGAGCGCGAACAAGGGCGAAGGACTCGCGACTCTTCCGGCGATCGAAAGGAAATGCCTGCGCATGGGCGCGAAAGCGGTTTCGCGTTAATCTCCAGGCGAGGGTTCGAACCAGAGCACCGCCATTTCCGTATTGGAAGGTAGGAGGTGTTCTCACATGCGGCGAACCGTCTGGCTCCTGGTGCTGATCCTGATTCTTGGCGTCGCCACGGTCGTACGGGCGGAAGAGGCGGTCTGGGCCGAGTACCCGGCCAGCAACTACGCCCCTGGTCCGGGCTGGCCCCAGGGCTGGAGCCCGCCCCCGACCCCCACCGGGCTGCCGGAGGGGCGGCAGGAATGGCTGAAGGAGACCATGGCGAAGTACCCACAGTATACAAAGTGGGAGCTCCATATTCTGGACCCGCTGCCGGCCTGGACCCAGGAGTACCCCTATTGGTGGGAGTTTGACTATACGATGTGCGGGAACACGATCTATCTCTACTGGTACCCCTACCCCGACGCCGGACTGGTGGAGGAGACCTGGGGCCGGAACTTCGGCGGGGGGCGAACGATCTCGGACGCCTGCCGCATGGAGCCGACCCACTTCATTGTCGCGGCGCGGGAGCGGCCCGAGGAGCTGGTCCAGGCGGACCTCCGGCTCGACCAGTTCATTGATGATATGGACGCCTCCAACGGCAGTCTAAGCCGTGCCTTCGGCGATGGCGTCGAGGGGAGCCCGGAGGCGGTGGCGGTCTTCTTCAACAGCGGCTTCGCCAGCCGCACGTTTGATGTCCCGGCCTACCTGGACACCCGGGTCAGCCGGGTCCGGGTCCCGGTCCGCTTTGTCAGCGAACTCATGGGCGCCCAGGTGGATTGGGAGAGTGCCACGGGCCAGGTCCGAATCCACTTCGCCGCTGTCAGCCGAGAGATCAACCGGGTGGTCCCCGCCCCGGGCGAGAGCTATGAAACCCTGTTTCCCAACGGGTTCTACTACCCGGACAGCCTCCGCTTCCGGCTACAGAAGCAGACCGTCTCCCTGCCGGCCCGGACGATTATCCTCACCATGGGCAAGCCGGAGGCGCTGGTCAACGGGCAGCCGGTCCCGCTCGACGCCCCGCCCGTGGAGATTCAGGGCCGGACCATGGTCCCGCTCCGCTTCGTCTCGGAGCAACTGGGGGCCAAGGTCTACTGGGTGGGCGACCAGCCGGTCTTCCCCGAGCTGGATGGCAGCCTGAGCGGCACCTACCAGGTCCATATCTTCACTCCCTTCTACCCGCTCTTCGACTACCCGAGCCCCTACCTGGAGCGCTCGGCGGCGTCCATGTAGGAGGTGCTGCCCATGCGGATCAACCGGGGACTCACCCTGCTCCTCGGCCTCCTCCTCCTGGCGGCCCCCCATGTGCAGGCGGGCGACTGGCCCACCAAGGGCGGCAGCCCAGAGCGGCGGTCGGTGCAGACAGAGCCCATCGGGTTAATGGCCATGACCGAGGCCTGGCGGCGCGAGTTTGGCCCGTCGGCCACCCAGCCGGTGGTCATCGGCCAGACAATCTACCACCTGGCGGGGGAGAATCTCTGGCGCATGGCGGTCACCCCCACCGGGGAGTTGGTCGAGGGTTCGGTTGTGCCGATTCCCCACATTGGGAAGACCGAACCGGTGCCGGTCAACCGGCCGGAGGGCTCCCCCACCCTTATCTCCCAGTCCACCCCCACATACAGCCCCGAGTCCGGGATCCTCTACTTCGGTACGGCCTACGGCCGGCTCTGGGCCTACCATACGATCGACGGCTGGTTCCGGCGGGTGGACCTCCAGCCCGGCTGCCCGATCGTCGGCTCCCCCCTGGTGCTCCGGGTGAACAACCGGGACCATGTGATCGTGGCCGACCGCCCCTTCTACCCCGGCGAGGCGAACCTTCCCGCCGGGCGCCCAAACTGCACCACGGCAAATGGCAAGCTCTGGAGCGTGCGGGGGCTGGACAGCATTACGGACCTTGTGGACAAGCAGCCCTACAAGGGACCCGTGGAGAAGAGCGCGGTGGATGGCTTCGGCGGCTTTATCACCCCGTCTGCCGTGCCGGGACCGATCGTGAATGGTCTGCCCACCGCCCTCATCGGGACCGATGGCTTCAGCGGCGGCCGGGCGATCCTCGTCACCCTGAATGCGGCCAACGATCTGACCTACAAGTGGAAGGTGGACAGCCCCGCCGGCTTCGCCGGCAACTTCACCTCGGACGGGACCAACGGCTACTGGCTCGATACCGCCGGCACCCTCTGGGGGGCCAAACTGAGTAACGGTTGGGAGCCCGAGGGCTGGGGTGCCCAGTCGATCAACCTGGCCGTCGCAATTGGAGCGGGGCGCCTCTTCACCAACACCGAGCCCGCCGTGGAGACCCGGGCAAATGGCACCCACCTCTATATCACCCTGCGCAACTGGGTCCCCTCCGGCGGCACCCGGGAGCAGCTCCGGGTGGAGCCCACCGGGTCAGACGGCGCCGTCGTCGCCGTCGGCCCAGACGGCCAGGTAAAGTGGTTCCGCCGCTTCCCCCAGACCGACGGGCCTGACCGGCTCTCGATCAACACCGCCCCGCTGGCGATCACCAGCCAGGAGGCGCTCCTCTTTGGCGACGTGCAGGGGAATCTCTACGCCCAGGCGCTCGACTCGACCAACCGGGACGGTGGCCATGCGCAGCCCTACTTCCACGTCGCAGGAGAGCCCCTGCCCACCGACTCCCAGCGGCTGCTGGCGGGCAGCGAAAAGCCCGCCCACGGTTCGTTCACCTTCTCCCAGGTCTCGGGGGTCGGCGTCGATCCGGTCATGGCGGGCGGGCTGGTGCTGGTGGGTGTCAACTATGATCTGGGCGGAGTAACGGGCGGGCGGCTGGTCGCCTACCATGTCGGGGCGGGCTACGACCTGCGCTGGACCGAGGAGCCCCAGCCCATTCAGGTCACCCCCGGCCAGACGACAGCGGTCACGAACGCGGTCGAACTGCGGCTGACCCAGCAGAGCCTGGGCGAGCTGTGCGGCGGACCGCTCGCCGTCTCCTGGTACCTGACCCGTGCAGACGGGAGCGTGATCCGCCCCCTGGGCAGCACGCCGCTCCCAACGGCTCTGGCGCCCGGCAGCGCCTGGCCGGTCACCCTGGACCTGGCGGTGGAGAAGGGCGACCCGCAGAACGGGCAGGTCGTGGGGATCATCGACCATGCCGGTCTGGTGGCAGGGACAAAGGCGGAGAGCGCCAGCGCACAGGTCAGGCTGGCCCGGCAGATCGCCGCGACGCTGGCCATGCCGAGCCCGAAGAGCTGCCAGGGGCTGACCGCTGAGGTGAAGCGGCTGCCCGAGAGCGACGAGCCGGAGGCCGGGCTGGCCAACAACCTGCTGGTCGTGCCGTGGGAGAAGCGCACCGTGGTAGATGATCCCTATATCGACCGGATCGACTACGACCCGATCGCCATGGGGCCGGACTTCACCGTCCTCCTCCAACTCGGGTACCGGAACAACCTGGGGAAGACCGGGGAGACGGTGCGCGCCAAGGTCTGGCTCCGCCAGGACCCGAGCCAGGGGTATGAGCACTGGACCCCCGTCTCGGTCCAGCTCAAATGCTGCACCACCCAGAGCGTGGAGTTTACGGGGATCCCGGAGGGCGAGTATGAACTGGTCGGGGAGATCTGGCACGAGGGGGATACGAATCTGGCCAACAATCGGGTGGTCTACCCGATCTCGGTCTACCACTTCAAGAGCAGCAAGCCCAATGGGCCGGGGAGCGGCCTAACCGGTGGCGGGGATTAGCAGGAGGTGCGAGTCATCATGCGCATCTCAGAGCTTCCGGGGGTCAGGATGAGCTCGTGCGCTTGCGGTGATCGGTGCTACGATATCCTGCCGCATAATGCTCCTCCCGGCCTGGCTTGCGCTAGGCGGTCAGATTGACGCCGGTGGCCTGGGCCTCCCGTGCCAGCAACCCCAGCAGGTAGTGGGTGGCCTGGACATCGGCCAGCGCCCGGTGGTGCTGGTCGATCGGGATCTGCAGGTAGCGGACCAGCTTCTCCAGCCCGTGGCTGGGCAGTTTGGGAAAGAGCCGTCTCGCCCAGCGCATGGTGCAGAAGTGGGCGCCGCCGTAGGGCGGCAGCCCGGCCAGCGCCAGCTCCTGGTCGAGGAAGCGGTGGTCGAAGGTGGCGTTGTGGGCGATCAGCAGGGGCTGGTCGTAGAGGATCTCGCCCATGAGCCGCCGGATCGCCTCGGTGGTGGGCGGGGCTCCCTCCAGGTCGGCATCGGTAATCCCGGTCAACTCGGTGATATAAGGGGGCAGCGCCATGCCGGGGTGGCAGAGGGTCTGGAACTGGGTGACCCTCGGGCCATCGACCCGCAGGGCGGCGATCTCGATCACCCGGTCGTGGGCTTTGAGGCCCGTGGTTTCGAAGTCGAGGACGACGTAGGGCTGGGTGAGCATGGGGACCCCTCCTCTAGGGGAAGGGTTCGGGGGCGGGTGGGCGGGGTCCTTCCGGTGGGGGGAAATTCGGCAGTCGCCGTTTTCAGCCAGTATACCCCTCAGCAGTGGCTCTACGTACCAGCCCCATTAGCCGCTTGCTCTGATAGGCGTTAGGTAGCTTCTCTGGCATCTGACACGCTAGCAATAGCGCTCTCTGCTCCTCCGGACTGACTAGCCGATTTGCGACAAGGAACTTTGCTAGTTGTACCCAGTACTCCCTGCCCAGTTGTACAACTTCTGTCTGAGCGCCAATTCCAGCGATGACTTTCTGCTCTTTCTTCGCATGGCGACCTTCGGCCTTCACGTCTTCTACGTCTTGCAGTACGGCGTCAAACTCGGGCGAGAGGGATACCGGCACCGCCTGAACCCGTTTCCAACACTCATCTCGCTTGCACCACTGCGTGACGTTGATCGTGCCACGATTGGGGTCGGTGATGGAGTCCATGACCGCCTTTGTGATGACTGTGAGAGCCCGGGTCAACACCTCTGGCACTTCCTGTCGAGTCCAGATCTTGTGGAAGTCAAGCGTCTGACCGGGGAACTGTCGCCTTATCAAGTGGGCTAGAAGCGCAATCGAGTACGTGACGATATTCGCCCGGTACCCTTGCTGATACCACTCTTGCTGGCTGACTAGCTTCTCCACGTGCTTGAACAGGATGAACATAGCAACGGACTCTCTGAAGAACTGCTCGTTGAAGCCCTCGTCCGACTCGGACCACTGTTCGTCAATCCAGTTAGCGAAGTCGACGAAATTGGCCTGAGCACCCTTACTGACGGTGTGCGGACGCCCCCTCCAGGAGTTGCGGACTTTTGCCAAATCTGTCTTGGTCATTAGCTGATCTTTGGGGTGCTGTACTGCAAACCGCTTCCGCTCACCCGGGGTCATGCGCATCTGCGCCTGCAGGTACTGTCCACGAGCCCGCTCGTAGAACCAATGGGTTTCATGTTGTGCACCGCCAACCGCGGGCGCAAACAACCTTCTTGAGATCTGCTCCATGCGAATGTGAAACGGATGGGTCGAGAAGAAATCGGCGTCACTGACTTTGTTTTGGCTGTTAGAAGACCGCGCTATCTTCTGGACCATCTCCTGGGCGATTGCCTCGTCCTGGATTTCTGTCAACTTCATCTGCACGGTTATACCTGACAGGCTCGCCTTATCGCGATGCCTCGCGTTGGAAAGGGAGGCGGTCGTCTGACCGCCATTGATGATCTGGAAGTCCTGCGCGTAGGTAATGAACTTGCCGTCTCTTCGCTCCTCAACCCTGACACCGACCGCGGTAGCGGACACGCCGTTGTTGAAGGCAAAGAACATGGATGGCTGAGCGAGAATGGTCTCCCGAATTTTCTTGTTGACAGCCACCTTGGTGCTCAAGAAGGAGCGCACATTACCTTCTAGGAGCTGACCACCCCATCGGTCATAGATATCTGCAAGAACCTCACCCGGGATCACGCAGAGAAAGCACCGGTAGGATGCATCAGCCCCCCCACTGGCCTCGAGACAGGGTAGGCCATTCGGGGTGTACTGAGTGAAGTCGATCTCTAGGTTCTCATGGCCCGCTTCGAAGCAGACCTTGTAGAGCCGGCCGACATCCCAAATCTGAAACTCTGCCGGAACGCCTGCTATTTCTCCCACTTCAAGGGAATCGATACGACCCATGGTACTGTCCGTAAGGAGCAGAAACCGGTACTTGCGAATCCGGTCCCTGTTCGCCCACAGCAGGTCGGCAAGGTCGGCAGCCGGTGTGCTGATCTCGATGTCCAGGCGCAGGTCGGTGTTCAGTGTCTCTTCCACAAACCGCACAGGCCAGGCGAAAATGGTCTCGGCATCGGTGCGTGTTAGTCTCCGTTCTTCGGCGGTCCCACTGAAACTGACAACGATAATGTTCATCGTGTAGTCGATCTCGTCGAGTGCGAAGCCGTCCACCCGCATGCGCGCTCTACGGCGTTTTGTCTCCCCAGCATAGAAGGCCGGCGTGAAGTCCGGAAGGACCTCGGCATCTAGCAAGTACCCGGCTACGATGGCGGCAAACGCGGCAGACGTACCTCCACCATCAGCTGCTGCCGCTGCTTTGGCGTCTTCGATCAGTTCCGTGCGGAACTCCTGAATGTCCATAGTGCAACGCCCCCTTTCACTCGGTTCGCCATTCTTCCAGTGCGCTCAGGCTAAGACCGTACGATGCGGCAACCACTTGAACAGGCACATGCTCCTTCGTAAGGCGGGGGAAGTCTTGGCCAACTGAGTACCGGCGGCTACCGCCTAGCCGGTAAAGGGGTGAGTCATACTCGCGCAATGGCAGATAGTCAAACCCAAAAGTGAGTTTGGCTTGAAATAGTTCCAGGGATGCCGGGGCCGATTCCAGCATTGCCCGTACTTCGCCGACTTTGCTGTTGAGCGAGAACCCGGCGCTGTCACCTGGTGCGGTTCGATCGAGGAAGTAGACGACCAGTTCTCCTGGAGGGACCGCATCCAGTTGCTCCAGGGACGAGATCGTGATGGTGCTAGAGGAAGCGCCAACCGCTTTGACCTCGTGCCAACCGTCTGGATACACGAAATCGCGGTCCCCTGTCTCCGGTCCCATCCATCCTGCAACAGCCTCTACGGGGTTCATGCCACCAGTTAGGACTCTTTGCAGGAAGAGCAACTCGCCTATTAAACCCTTGCGACTTGCTTCACTCAGCAAGCCGTCAGACTGTCGCTCCATGAGCCTATGCCAACGCTTGTATCGGTCCACTAGGAACCTAACGCCTTGGTCAGAGTCGGGCTGCGATCGCGATGACTCTATCAAGTCGCAGCAGAGTTGGAGGAATACTTCTTCCTGCTCCTTCCGAACCAATCGGAAGGTAATTGCCCACCGACCGTCATGCCGCTGACCTACCTGAACGAGGACGGATTTGGAGGAAGGTGCCTGCTCTGGTTCAGTAACACTAACCAATAACAGTGATCGTTGCCCTGAGCCCTCATAACCGATATAAAGTTCCAGAGGGTGAACTGCATCGATCCTTACGTATGCGCCAGCCCTCTCAGAGACGCCGCTCCAGCGTGACAGGAGCACCTCGCTAGTTAGCATCGTCGTCATCCTCGTCCTCATCAATCTCAACCCAGTTCCGTAGCTCGACGAGGTTAACGGCGTACTCAACCGTCTCTTCCTCTTCACCCGAAGAGGGGAGCCCGACACCGATTGCATAGAGCGTCTTTGGGACTATCTCTGTCTTTTGCCCTTGCGGTTCCGCTTCGATAACATGAAGCATCAGGAGCGGCTTTCGGTCTGGGATGAGATACTCCTTGTCAGGGACGTGCTGCTTGTCCCGGTTCCGGCTGAAGAACTCTGCTTCGACGTTCGCTATCTGATCAGCCGTCAGGCCCACTTGTGTCAGACCGCCGGACCCCACTCGGACCTTGCTGCAGTTTATCCTGATCATGCCATCCGCTACATCGACCTTGCGTTTCTGGCTCTTGACCTCCAGCACCCGGTTGGCTCCGTCTAGGTTGACCTTCTCTCCTGTGCCCTCCGGGAGTAAGACACTCCAGTCATCCAACCGGGCGTTCTTTTCGATGAAGGTTGCAAGGGCTTGCCCCTGGTAGGATAGATGCCACGGATGCGTATCAAAATCACGCAGTAAATCCACCACCAGCTGTTTGGGAATACTCTCCCAAAGAAGGCCTCTAGATGTCTTAACAGGGCGATCCATGCTGTCAATATGGGCGATGAACAAGCGGAACGCCTTGGCGTTTGCGGCAAGGGTTGACTGACTGGTCTTGAGCCTTGGCGTTTCAAGAAGCCTACCACTGACCGAGATTGGTACCTTTATGGTCCTGGCGGTCCGCATCTTGTTTAGTGCTGTGACTATCAGTGCGTCGGGGTGCTCCCTCACCTTCAGACCGAAGTCGCGGGGGGTCATGTTCATCCCATTCATCCGCCGCACTTCGTCTTTGAGCTCGTTGGCCGCAGCGTTCACGAATTCGTACCAGCCTACAGCCTCATCGGTCATCCACACCTTGAACAGATCGTCGTAGTTGGGGCGGTAGCCAAACCACCTGCCCATCTGCAGAAGGGTGTCATACATCCGGGAGTTTCGATAGAAATAGCTAACGCACAACCCCTCAAGCGTCAGGCCACGGGATAGGCTGTTTCCTCCGACGGCGACGACGCGGAGACCATCCTTATGCGCCGAGTAATCTAGGCCGGCAGCGCGGGTACGTTGGTTTACGGCCTTGACCTGAATGGGTCCTACGGCCTTGTTCAAGTATTTCTGCTGGATGTCTATCCACGGTACACCTGCCTTGGCAGAGAGACTGTGCTTGTCCCAGATGTCCCTTAGGGTCCTTAACGTGGGGATTGCCAGGGCTTCACTTTCGCTTAGGAGGGCGTAGTTGCCGATATCTGACCGCACTTGTACCAGCCACTCATTGACCAGTTCGGTGATCCTTTGCTGCACATCAGTGAAGCGGCTGACGTTTATCAGCATGGACCGATGTTCGGTTTCGTCGCCACGTAGGTCGCGGATAGCATTGACAAGGAGGAAATAGCCCATCGCTCCGTAGAGGCTTGGGGGAAGCGCATCCACCGGGTGGTCTTTCTTATGCTTTACAGGGAAAATGCGCTCGAGTTCGGCTTCCTCAAGCTTCTCGACGCTCCTTCGATATGGACCTTCTTCCCTGTAAATCGCATCGGCCCCAATGTAGTTTGTCGGTGGGGAGAGAAGGTAGATGAAGTCTCTCGGGAACAGGTCATCCCCAACCATTTCATGCGTCGTATTCGGATCAATGAAGATGTTGGCGAACGGCGTAGCGGTAATTCCGAGGTAGGAGGCCTGCGAGAAGCGATTTAGAATCAGCCGAATTGCCTTGTTGACTGCCGTCGCTTCTTCTCCCTGGCGCTGCGTATTTACGGAGGCATTGTCGGCCTCATCGTCGATGAGCAAGAGGGGTAAGTCGATGATTCCGTTGGGTCCGGCATTGTTCAGGTATAGCCAGCGTTCGAGGTTCGCTAAGATCTTGCTGTTCTTCTTTACCACAAACAGCGCCGGCTCGGTAATGTTCTTTAGGGTCAAGTCATTGCTATTCAGAACTGAAGCGTTGAAATCAATCAAGCTGGTCGTAAACGCTAGGACTCGCTTACCGCCATCAACCCGTCCCACCCCATCGAAGACGTTTCGGATTTCTCGGTTCGATTTGGTGTTGAGAAGGTGCTTACTCAACCGCCCCGAGAATTCCTTATCGAGCCGCTCCTGTGTCTGCTTCCGTAGGCTGTCGGTAAGCCCGGCCAGGACAATGATGACTTTGTATCCTGTATCGGCTGCTTTGTTGCAGAGCGCTGTGTAGTTAGCAGTCTTGCCAGACTGTACGTCACCGATTACCAGCCCACGACGTTGCCAAGCCTTGCCGCTCTTGGGGTCACCTAGTAAGTCCAGGATCTCCGTTGAGACTGTGTCCAGGTTGGCGGTAACACGGGTATTCCACCCTTTCTCCGTTTCCAGGTACTGCTTGAAACGATTCCAGTAGAAGAAATCAATGTCAGCCCGTCGTGCCGGCAACCATGACTGGTGGTCGCTATCAGGGTCCGAGATGTAGACCCCAACGTCCATCGCAACGAGCAGGGCGGCCCTCAGGTTCTTGAGAATCTGAGTGAACTCCTCGTCGGTAACCGGAAGCGCCAACCGATTCCGAAGATCAGTGGCCTCTGCCAAGAACTCCTCTTCACTAGGAGGTGCTTCTGAGAATTTAGAGTTGATTGCAACAGAAATCATCTTCTCCAACATTTCCGCCTGCTTGCTCATCATCAGCTATTCTCCTTCCAGCAGTAGCTTCGCAATTAGGTCAGGATACTGTGCGAACGGTTCCATTACGGTCAAACGCTTCTGCACCGCTTCACGTTCCCCACCAACTGGATAGGCAGACAACATAGCCTTCGCTGTCTGTAACAGCTCAATCTCTGTCCACTCGGTCTCGTTTGCAACCCTTTCATCATGCGTTAGATCCACGAAGAGGGCGTTCAGCGGCAATCCACGCTCAATGTGCGTAAGCAGTTGTTCAAGAACCCTGCTCCCTCGGGAATCCAAGTGTCCGGCTACCGCATTAACCAAGGCATGCTCTCGGTTGATCTCATAGAAGATTCCGCCGCTACGGGCCTTAATGCGGTTCCATATGTGGATTCTGGCGTCGTCTGTCTCCTTCTTGCCTCGGAAGGTCCAGGTCCGTTGACTTCTCTCAGCTATAAGCTCCACCATGGCTGCCAGGTTTTTCTTCACAGCGGCCGGCGGTACGGCCGTGGACTTCTTGATGTCGAGCGTCCACAAATGATCGAGCGAGTTTGGAATATCGACCCGCACGCGGGCCAGTTTCGAGAGGTCGGCCTGACGGGTCATCCGAAACCATGTGCCCCAAACCAGCAACCGCTTGTTGCGGTAGATATAAAACCCCTGTTGCCTCTTCAGCCCCTCGTCGCCCCCGAGTGTGTCCAACTCTTCCTTGGTCAGCTTCGAAGTGTGCGGTAGAAGGTAGGGTCTAACCGTGACGGCGCTGCCCTGGACCATGATGATTTCGTCGTCCATGATCTGAGTGCTCCTGCCGGAGAGGAAGGGGTCCATGGGACTGATCTTGTTATTGTTGATGGACATCTCCACTCTACGGATGCCCGCTTCGCCGCAAAGGTACCGGTGGAACACCAGCGCTACGTGTTGCCGTACCCGGTCCATCTTCCGGCCCATGCTAGCTTCAAAATCAATTTCTCCGGCCTTCATGCGGTCCAGTTCCTGCCAGACCACGAGCGTTCCGGAGTTGAGCCGCAATAGCTCACCTATCAAGGGGAATGTGGTGATGTCATCCTGGTCCAAGATGCGCAGAGACCACCGACCTGTCTTGCCTACGAAGTCCAGATCCCACTGTGCTCCTGCCAAGGTAGTGCTTGTCTTGCTAATAACCGTTAACCTTCTACACTGCGAGAGCGAAGCTGTTTTTAGGCCTAGGCCGAACCTTCCTAGGTCTTGTGGATCGCGCTCGTCGTTGGGGCTCTTCGCACCGTATTGCATAGCACCGATTAGTTGGTCTTCATCCATCCCGCTCCCGTCATCTAGTATGGCCAGGTACGCTTCTCCGACCGGAAAAAACTGGATCGACACCGTTGTGGCACCTGCAGCGATGCTGTTGTCGATGATGTCAGCGACCGCCGCTTCGAGGGAGTACCCGATGGCCCGGGTTGCCTCCATCAAGGAGGGAGCATGGGGGGGAAGATCTCGTGTCCTCACAGGTACACTTCCTTGCGCATGAGTTGAGCGGTGCAGACTGCACGATATTGCCCTAGGTCCACGTGAGAAACATGTCACCGCAGTGGATGTTAGACAGTAGCGTATAACGGGATGCGTTTAAACATTTACTTTCTCCTCCTGTACGGGTTCCCCTTCACTTGTGACGATAATTCGTGCCAGTGACAACCGTTTGTCACTCCGGTGGAAGGACTCAGCACCATGAGGTCGTCCAAACGATATAGTCCTCGCCATGGATCTCCGTGGACGAAAACTTCTTCTTTCGGTGCTTTTGGGGAACGGCTATAATGGTGTGTGAGACTGGGGGCTGATGAACCGATGACGAAGAAACTCACGGTGATCGACCTTTTTGCAGGCGCTGGCGGTTTCAGCCGAGGACTGGAAGAAACAGGCGTTTACGAGGTCGTTATGGCCGTGGAGGTCCACCCGCAATATCGTGAGACTTATATGCGAAATCACCCAAGAGTCCCTGTACTGCGCGACATCAACCGCATTATCGGGAATCGAAGGTTTGGCGCACTAGCTGATGCCCTGAATAGCAGGTACGGTCGAATCGACCTCATCGTGGGAGGCCCCCCTTGCCAGGGTTTCTCCAAGGCTAACCGCCAACGAAACCACCTCATCTCCACTAACAACCTCCTTGCCATGTCCTACATGAAGTTTGTGGACAAGCTTCAACCCAGGGCGTTTGTGATGGAGAATGTGAGCGAGATGCCTCGGCACAGTTTCTACGTATCGACAGATCCATGGGATCAGGTAGCTTTGGAGCTGTCCGAAGTTCCAAAGGAGACGGAGATTGTCACTCTCGGAAGCGCAGGAGACGCTGCGAGGGAACTGGTCCCTTTTCTCAAGGGTTTTCTGGACCAGGACTCCGTTCACGAGCTAACGTGCTCGAAGCTGGTCAACACCGTGTATCCATCGTTGCGTGCCCTCCACAACTACGTCGGGAGGGGGCGTAGCCCCAAGGCTGAGCACTATATCGAGCTACATCAGTCATTCTTCAGGCGGTCGGCGAAACGGGTAGCATCCTCCGATGCCCTCCCTGGCTTCATCAAGGTTCCGTTGGTATCTCTTCTCCGAGCCCTTGGAGAAGGGACTGAAGAACGAAGCACTACTCTGGCAAGCCTGAACGCTGTTACAAGCCAACTTGCGATCTTGGCTAAGGTTGACGAACTCCATCGCAATCGGGTCAAGGTGTTAGGGATTGACCAGCGCGACGATAAGATCGTGGCACATCTGGAATCGTACAATCTTGCTGATCACCTAGTGCGGTACTTCAAGAAAAAGGGCTACAACGTGGAGTTCGACGTGCTGGAGGCGATAAAGTATGGCGTTCCCCAGCGACGTGAGCGAGCCATATTTATCGGGGTCCGCGGGGAGGTTCTTCAGGGTCGGGATCTCGAGTTCCCGAAACCTCTAATTGGTAACGAGAGTGGGTACTACACAGTCGAAGATGCGATCGCAGACCTAGAGGACGTCGAACCGGTCGTCGACGCTTCTCAGGAGTCCCTGCCCAGAGGCGAAGCGCGTATTCTCCCCTCATTGGCGCAGTACCTGCGTGGGAATGCGAGTGACATCCACAACCACATCCGTACTCAGACAAGGGAATTGGCTCAAGCGCGATACGAAGCGTTAGAACCGGGGCAGAACTTTCACGACCTCCCTGAGGAACTGACGAAGACCTACTCAGATCCCACTCGAACCCAGAAGAACATCTATCGCCGGTTGGAGTACGGTGCTCCTGCGCCCACCGTCACAAACGTCCGAAAGGCCATGTGGGTGCATCCGACCATCGACCGTGCGGTTAGCGTTAGAGAAGCCGCTCGTCTACAATCTTTTCCAGACTCATACCGATTCTGTGGAACGAAAGACGCCCAGTACCAACAGGTCGGGAATGCTGTCCCACCCCTACTGGCACAAGCAGTCGGTGAAGCGGTAGCCCGGATGTTGGACACCACCCCGAAAAGGTGTCTTGCCGAGATTCTCAAAGCCCACCCGCCAATTGAGCGGATAGTGCCAATCGACCGAGAGGTAGCCCTCACGTAGGCCCCCTCTCGGTCTTCTTGTTCCCCGGCATAGGATTAGTTGGCTGATTCGCGAATCATGTTCCATGATACCTGGTCTCTACAGTCACACATGCTAACCAGCCTGTCGAGGGGACCTGACACCCCCCGCCCTATGTATGCGATCGACGCGTGTCGTCGGCCTGCCTCCACACGTTGCGTGCCTCTTCTAGACTCAATAGTCTGTTTCGGCTATGGATGATGGCATGACAAGTCGGACACACTGGCCGAACTGAATCGACTGCCTTTTTCACCGGTAGCACTCGCCCGTCGCTATCCGCCTGAGCGATTGGGTTGAGATGGTGTATGTGCATTACCTCGGTGTCCGTCAAGATCCTGTCGAACGAGATTCCGCAGACAACGCACCGGAGCAGACCGTCGATAGCCTTTGCTCGGTAGTAATCCCGGGCGGCCTTGGTAAGGGCAGACGATCGAGTCCGCCTATCCCCTTCATACCAACTCATCCTTCCTTCCTCTATGAAGAAGTGCCCCTCGTCAGTAGCACCGACAATCGGCTTTGGATGAACCCGCTCAGTGGTCGCCGCTACCTCGAAGGCAGGCAACTGCTCTATGGCTTCCAGTGGAGTACCATGCTCGGTTAGCGTTCGAGCCATTATGTACGCATCCTCTAACTCATGCCGGCGTTTCGGCCACAGCTCATCAAACAATGCTTGTAGCCGTTCTTGCTTGTTTGCAAGTGGAGCAATTGGCTTTCTGTCGGTGGGCCTCGGATCACAGGCTGAGACATTCTGAACTTTGAACTCAATCGCCTTTGCGGTGCGTCGGGGAATCATCGCCGAAACCTCTCGGTAGAGTGCCGCCTTGTTCACTTTCTGCTTTAGAGCACAAGCAAGATCTAAGCGGTGATAAATCCAGAGGGCCAGCATGCACTCCAAATCAGACCAGTCAGGATGCCCGCGGGTCAAGAAATCTCCCCCCTTCATGATTCTGCCATATGTATGATATAACAGCACAAAATCGTCTGCCATTCAACGGTGCAGTCGAAACAAGAGAGGGAGAGCTGGTGGACCTGATCCACCAGCTCTCCTTTCTTAACTCACAAGGGCTGAAGGTCTAAACACTGCCAACATCAAACTATTAGGCATAGAATTTGTCGTCGCTCTATTCGCCTATAGTCCCTCAGTGAGGTGGCCTATCGTGAGACCTCGACCATGGACAAGAGAGGAACTGATTCTAGCCCTGGCTGTCTACCTCGAGTTGTTCCCGCAACGCTTCTCGGAGGAAAACCCCGAGATCATTGCCCTCGCAAGAACCCTCAACGAGATGTCAGCTGCATCATCTACTGGTGAGCACGTACCTTTTCGCACCCTCGGGTCCATAAAGAAGAAGCTGTACAACTTTATGGCTCTGGATCCGCGCCGGACTTCCCAAGGGCTTACTCGTGGTTCCCACCTTGACCCTGTAATTTGGGAGGAGTACTTCAAGGACCCCGTTCGCCTTAGAAGTGAGGTGGAAGCGATTCTCTCTCGCTTCCGCTTCTCAAACCGTGCGGTAGGTTCCTCGCGACAGAAACAAGACTCGACGAGTAACGGATTGAAGGCCAATCAGATCGCCGAAGTCGAACGAACCCCGCTGGCCCTCCAGCAGAAGGTCCTGACCATGTTCCTGTCGTCCGACCTTGGCTACCGGCCAATCGAGGACCAGGTTTTTGATCGCCATCGGAAGGGTTTCCTCCCCTGGCAGATTGTCCGATACTACGGACTCACCGATGATGACCGGGGGATTCTAGCTGGCATGCCGGGTCCAGAGGTTGAGCGACACGTAGAGTCGCTCACGAGTGACCGGCACATCAGAGACCTTCAGGGAACAGCCAGGGCCGTCCTGTCGGGAGCGACTGTCTCGCCAGGAGAGATCAAGACCCGGTTGGAGAAATTGGCCAGGACACGCCATGGGCCTATGGGCAAACGGACTCTCAGGGTTGGACAGGCAGTCCTGCGTGAGCTTCTATTGAGGACCTATCAGAGTTGCTGCGCCCTCTGTGAGACGAAAGAGCCGTCCCAGCTGGTGGTCAGCCACATCATTCCCTGGGCCAGGCGAGTGACAACTCGCGTGGACCCACAAAACGCGATTCTGCTCTGCCGGTTGCACGATGGGCTATTTGACGCAGGCTTGATTGGATTCAGCGATGACTACCAGTTGCTGTGCTCCCACCGCTGGGATCCATCTGCCAGTCCCGCACTTCAGTCCGCCCTTGATCGGAGCCAGTTCCGCCCACCGTCCGACTTCCCACCTTTGCCCGAGTACCTGAAGTGGCACCGGAGACATCATCGACTCCAGGAGCTTCCGGAAATCCGCCGACAGTTGCCTGCGGCGGCGGCCCAGGAGAACCCCCATACATAAGTGTAGCGGGAGAAGCGACAGCTCTCGCTCGTGTCCTCTCCGTTCCTCCTTTCGGTTGACACTGAAAAGAGCCCGCCGGCATCCCCCGGCGGGCCTTCCTGTCCCCACCGCCCGCGACTGACCGCGAAAACCCGCGAACAACCAGAACTGCCCGCGAAACCCCGCGACCACTCCGCCCCCCGTAAGGAACTGCCCGCGACCGACCGCGCAAAGACGCGACCAGCCGCGACTACTCCCGACCCCGAAGGGAAAAACTCCCGACAGAGCGCGAACACCCGCGGCAGAGCGCGACCGTCCCGGAAACCGAAGGGAACTGCCCGCGAATGCCCGCGAACGAACCTGCACCCCTCCTCCTTTCGGATGATCCTGCAGGAACCTTGCAGGAATCCCCCCTATTCAGTCGAAACCCATAGCTTCATTACGCTAAAGGGGTGACCTCCTGCATGCCCACCTTCCAGCGCATCCTCGTGGCCAACCGGGGCGAGATTGCGACCCGTATCTTCCGTGCCTGCACCGAACTGGGCAAGCAGACCGTCGCCATCTACTCCGAGCAGGACTCCCTCTCCCTGCACCGCTACAAGGCAGATGAAGCCTACCTCGTCGGCGAGGGCAAGGGGCCGGTCGAGGCCTACCTCGACATGGAGGGGATCGTTCGGCTCGCCAAAGAGCACGAGGTGGATGCGATCCACCCCGGCTACGGCTTCCTCTCCGAGAACGCCGCCTTCGCCCGCCTCTGCCAGGCGGAGGGGATCGCCTTTATCGGGCCGGACCCGGAGCACCTGGAGATGTTCGGCGACAAGGTCGCAGCCCGGCAAATGGCGATTGCGGCCGGGCTCCCCGTCGCCCGGGGGACCGATGGTCCGATCAGCAGCCCCAGCGAGGCGCTCGCCTTCGCCGCTGATGTCGGCTACCCGCTGATCGTCAAGGCCGTCTCCGGCGGCGGCGGGCGGGGCATGCGGGTGGTCCGCTCCGAGGGCGAGCTGCGTGACGCCATCGAACGGGCCGGTTCGGAGGCGAAGAGCGCCTTCGGCTCGGCGGATCTCTACATCGAACAGTATATTGAGAAGCCCCGCCATATTGAGGTGCAGGTGATCGCGGACCGGCACGGTTCGGTCGTCCACCTCTTCGAGCGGGACTGCTCGATCCAGCGCCGCCACCAGAAGGTGGTGGAGATCGCCCCCTCCCTCGCCCTGACCGATGCGCAGCGGGAGGAGATCTGCGGCGCCGCCGTCCGGCTCATGGCGCGGGTGGGCTACGTGAACGCCGGGACGGTGGAGTTCCTGGTGG
>Ga0196970_1000674_pt1 | contig 34834 bp, 36 predicted proteins | sample S1v_513CmetaG_FD_148672 | JGI IMG/M metagenome (GOLD analysis project Ga0196970, IMG submission 148672) | Soil microbial communities from Anza Borrego desert, Southern California, United States - S1+v_5-13C | ecosystem: Environmental > Terrestrial > Soil > Desert | place: USA: California... | reverse complement strand
GTGCCGAAAACCGGCGCAAGAATACGCCGGCAGCCTAGTACAGGGAGATATTTCCGCCAGTCAGTCCCAGGAGGAGCATCCCCTTTTTTGTCGAATTGTGCTCGAATCTTCTGGACGGAGCCCGCGTGGGCCGAAAAACCGAGCTATCTGCCCAAAATCGGCGGGAGCAGGACAGTGGCCACCAACTCGGCCTGCGCCAAGACTGGATGCACGACCTTCACCTGCAGTTCGACGTTCATGGTATTGGGGTTTACCGAGCACTTGGCTAGCACCCGCTTCGGAATGACCCGCAGCCTGCCAGCCGGGACGTTCTGATCATAAAGACCGCGTGCCGTTTCCTTGAGGAACTGCCCGTGGCCCCGAGGCTGGCATGGACTGGTGCGGATCTACACGGACCTGAACGTCAGCAACGAGGAGTTGCTGCAGTGGGGCGCCGACCATGCGTGTGTGGCCGCAGGTGCGGCAATTGTGTTGCCCGCTGCGAGACCCGGGAGCCGACCGGCCTGGCCAGAGCGATCGCAATCCACGAGGCGCGGTAGACCATGTGCCACGGCTGCGGGATCTTCTCGTCCAGCGGGTCAAGCAGGAGCACGACGATCACGGCGATGACGATCATCTGAACCTTGGGGACGAGCCTTTCCAACCATGGCTTCATGGCGGCCGACCTCCTTGGGGGCTCAGCTTACTCCACCCGCAGTTGGCTGATCCGCCAGCCCTGCTCCGTCGACACGAGGATGAAGGTGACGAACTGGGATTCGTTCCCTCGGAACACCTCATACTCCAGCGTCATGCGTCCCGTCTCGGACCGCTCGTACGCCCTGAATGCGAAGGAGTCGATGCCCGAGAGGGACGAGAAAGCCGCCAGTGTCTCCGCATCGTGCTGGATGGGCGCCTGTGCAAACAGGTCGGTCCAGGGGAATGGGCTCCCCTCACGCCGGTGCTCCAGCATGGTTACGGCCACGGCCCGCCCTGCGTTAAAGCTGGGCAGGAAGACGAGCCAGATCAGGCCGCCAACGCCGGCGGCAATCGCCAGTGGAATCACCCACCGCCTCACGAGCCATCGCTTCACACAAATCACTCCTGTACAGTAGTAGCTCAGGACCAAGATCACCCAGATGTCCATGTAGATGTGCCAGAGCACCGCCGGCGCCATGCCCCGGGAGCGAGCGACCATGCCGCCACCAGGAAGCTCCCAGCCGCCAGGACAATTGCCCCGCCCCAGCCGTTCGGCGTGCTGGCCACGACGTGGGAGAGGCCGACTGGGGAAGCACCTCGGGACAAGACTTCCTGAGTGTCCCGACAGGGGAGAACAGATAGCTAAGGAGAGAGCCGGTGATGCCATGGTGTTTGCACCCCGAGCCTTGCACCACCGGCATACAATACGTGGTCCAGTTGGGCTCCGACATACCTGGACCGCACTGCGCTGGAAGTGGCTATGTATCATAAAGGTTCGCAGTGACCAGATGCTAGTGACCTCCTCAACAGCTAGGTCGCTTCAGGTTGCCCTCCATATCGGCTAGAAGTCCGGCCCTTGCCCACAGGTAAGAGATGGACCTCTGACTAGTCTTTGAGCGAGAGATCGGCAGACCAGGATGAGGCTACATCTCTACCTGAGAGCAGACTTGTCAAACGACACGGACTCCTGCTCCACCCGTTTTTTCCGTACAAGCATCTCACGGATCGTCTCGTGAAATGGGGCGAACGCGGCCTGACTAAGGAGCCCTTCAAGCTCCCGCAGGTAGCTGGGCGTACAGTCCATTCCCCGGGCGTAGTGCTCCAGGTAGGTGGCCCGATCCATGAGGAGCGGCCTGAGCGGCAAGCCTGTCCGCTCCTGCAGATGGACAAAGATCCGAAACCCGCCCAGATCGATGTCGCCCCAGTGCCAGAACTCCAGGGCGGAAGCCCGGGCCAGCTTGAGCAGGAGCTGACGGCGAATCCGGTTGTGGTACCCACCCAGGTAGACCACCACCGTCCGTGGCAGATGCGCTCCGACCACCTGATGGAACGAGGTCAGGTTCTCCACGGTGATAACCGAGTCGGCATCTAACCGGGTCACCTCGCAGCGGTCCACGAAGGATGCCGGCAGTCCAACGGCATCGCCGACCGAGGCGACAGAAAGATCACCCAGAACGACTGGGCCGGCGAGGAGTACCTGCTGTGGGTTCTCCAGAATGCCGACCTCCGCCAGGATCTCTCGGTCTGCCTCGGGCAGAGATCCAGGCCAGAACTCCCGAAGCACCCGGACGAACCGGCTCTGAATCACCTCGAACCGCTTGCTGTCGCCGAGCACCCGCTGGCTGAAGAGACGTCGTGGCAACTCAGGGGTTAGACCGGTCGGACCTAACGCATCGAGCGTTCGACAGAGGTCCTCCAGTAGACCATGTTCGTCCGGCTTCAGTCCAGCGGGGAGCTTGCCGTACTCAGCCACCGCCGACTCGACCGCCCCGGCGAAGGCCTGTCGCCAGTCCGCGGGCCATCGCTTCGACCAGGTTCTGGCTACGGAGGCAAGGCTCTGCTCCAACTGACGGCGGGGCGCCCGTTTCGCTCGTCGGTAGGCGGCATCCACCTGGTCCAGGGCAAGATCCACCCGCTCGACCTCGTCAGGGCTGTAGCGCGAGGAGCGCACCCGAACCAGCCCTTCGGTCTCCAACAGCCGTGTCGCCTGGTTTAGCTCTGTGCGACGTTGCCAGTGGTGTTCATCCCAGTAGTCGGGCAGCGTCTCCCGATCATACCGCAGGAAGATGCTGCGGGCCGAGCCGCCTGGCTCCTGGTAGTGCTTGCTCCGCTCGTAGCGGTCGAGCAGGAGGTTCAGAATCATGACCAGGTCGCTCATGACGGTTCCTCCTCGGACGAAGCCTCGCCAGAGGCCAGCACCTGATGGTAGTCCTCCAGCCAGGCCCGATGCCCGTCCCGCATGACCAGCAGGGTGGTCTCGACGTGGGGGGTGATGATCTCGCACTTGTCGGTCGGGGCTGCCGCCAGGACCTGGAGCCCCAGCTTCCGGATGAACTGCAGCATGTTCTCCGCCCGGTCCGGGTCCATGCGGTTGAAGGCTTCGTCGAACATCATCAGACGGACGGTGTGCGGGTTCTGGCGCGGGCGGTAGAGTTGCAGGAAAGAGGCGACCATCGCCACGTAGAAGGGGGTCTGGGTCTCGCCACCTGACTTCTCCCGGGCCACCTTGCTGAATGACGAGGTCTCCCCGTTGGCGTGCGTGATCTTGATGTCGAACTCGAGGTAGGTCCGGTAGTCGGTGTAGCGCCGGATGTTTTCCACCTGTCGCTCCTCAGGCACGTCTAGGATTAGGCGGAAAAGCTCGTCTAGTGTCTCGCCGTGCTTCTCCCGGAAGTGCAGGCTGAAAAGGTTCAGCCCCTCCATGGCGTACTCGTCCATGATCATGTCGTAGAAGGGGCGATTTCCGCGGTCGGCGGTGCAACTGAACTGATAGCGGTCCTGGCCAAAGGGAATCTCCTTCAGGACCCGGTTCAGGTTGTCAAACTCCTGCCGGGCGAGGCGGATGTTCTCCTGCAGCCGGAAGATGAAGTGCTCCTTGAACTCCTGTTCGGCGGACTCGCGCGCCTCCTTGATCTTGCTCTCGTAGGACGGCAGTTCGCTCTCCACGAGTTTCCGGTACTCCTGGTCGTAGGAATCGTTCTCCTCCGAGTGAGGAGCGCCACCGAACTGGTACCGCTGGTTGTACTGGACCCGGAGTTGGAAGAGCTCGCTCCGCAGGTTGGTCGCCTGGGTCAGTAGGCCCTGCCGGTTGTTGGTGAAGTTCTGGACGATCGCCTGGTTGGACCGGCCCCGCAACGCTTCCTGGTAGCGGGCTGCACCGGTCTCCGCTGTCTGGGGCTGCTCTTGGCAGTAGCGTTCCAAATTGGCATGGTGCACCTGCCACTGGGAGTCCGCTTGGCTGATCTGGTGGCCAACGGTGGCGAGCTTGCCCTTGGCTTGCTCCTCCGCCCGAATCGCAGCGCTCTTCTGCTCCCGCACAGCCTTCAAAGAGCCCTCCCGCTCCTCGATCTGGCGGATCAGGGCGTTGAGGGCGCCCACATCGATTTGGGCCCGCTCCGCTTCCTTCTGGCGAACCGCCTCCTGCACCGTGGGGAGGTGGGAGACCTCATCCCACCGCTCTGGGATCTGGGCGAGATGACGCCCCTTGATCAGGGTCAGGAAGGCACGGCAACTCGCAAGGTCGGCCGCTACCTGCCCTAACTCGGCTCGCACCTCCGCCAGCCGCTGCTCCTTCAGCTCGATCTGCCGGTAGATCGCGCGCGAACCAATATACGGCACGGCGTAGACCCCGAACTCGATCTGCCGAGCCGTATGGTTCCGGTAGGTCATGCAGGTGGGCGTAATTGCCAGGTTGTGCTGCTTCAACTCCTGCTCGCTGTCACACTTCATGAGCCGCCCGAGCAGCCGGTCCACGTAGGCCCGGGCAGCCGGATCGTCGGTCACGACCTCATCGGCCAGGGAGCCGGCTGTCGCACTGCGAGGGGAGCGAAGGAGGGCGGCGGCGTTGACCAGGCCCACACTCTCAACGCGCCGCTCCTGCTTGCACTGCTCGTAGACACGGAGGGCGTCGTCAAAGGCTTCGGGGGGCACGAAGAGGTCGAACCGCTGCGTGTTCAGGTAGCCTTCCACAGCGTTCTGCCAGCGCTCGTCCGGAATGTCGATCATCTCACAGAGCACCTTCGGCTGAACCTCGGGCAGTCGCAGGCTGATCTCGTCCCGGAGCGCCTCGACCGCCGCAGGGTACCGGCGCTTCCGCTTGCCCCGCAGGTCGCTCAGTTCTTCATCCAGCGAGCGGGCCTCCAGCTTAAGGGCGTGTTCCGACCGCTTCAGTTCGTCCTCCCGCAGGATCTGCTGCTCCCGCAGCGCTTCGAGTGCGGCAACGGCATCGTCCAGTTCTGGCCGCTCTCCCTGCCAGTCGCCCATCAGAATTGGCTCCAACGCCGTGATCGCACTCGCAATGGGACCGAGCGGGCTCTCGTCGCTCAGAGCCAGTGCGGCATAGTGCGTCTCTGCCATCTCCAGCAGCCGCTGCAGCGCCGCTGCCTCCGTCCGGGCATCGCCCGCCAGCCCAAGGCCGGCTGTCTGCAGCGCTGCCGCCTTCTCGCTCAACTCCGCTAACTGTCGGTCCAGCGCCTGAATCGCCTGGTAGGCATCGTCCCGAGCCCGGGCGTCCTGTAGCTCACGCAGGTCGCGATCCAGGATCTGCTCGCTCTCCGTAAGCCGGTTCAGCTCCGCTTCGGCGGCGGCCCTCTGCCGCTCAGCCGCCTGTCGCTCCCCAGCGAGGCGGTCCAACTCCTCCTGCGCCGCCTCTCGGGAGGCCCGCAGGATCACGTACTGCTGAATCGCAGCCGTCGCCTCCAGATCGACCTTGGCCTGGTGCTTGCTGCGAATCTCCTCCAACCGGCCGAGCTTCTCCTTGGTCTGAGCGACCAGCGTGTCATATTGCCGGTACTGCCGGAAGTTCTCCAGCATGGCATCGATCTTGACCTCGCGCTCATCCAGCACGTAATCGTACACGAATCGGCGGATGTCGGTGATCGGATGGAAGGCGAGGGCCTTGATCAGGACCGTGAAGAACCGGTCATCCAGATGGCCCAGCAACGCCTTGAGCGCGGTCCGATAGGCCGAGACCGTACCGAAGACCTCGCTCCCCTTGCGCTGGCGGAGGACGCCTTTGAACTCGTTGACGCTGAGCGGACGGTCCTCGATGATGAAGAGCGCATCATCAATCGGACCGCTGATCCGGAAGAACTGCGCCGCATCGGGCTCGCCGCCAAACGTGTCAACGGCAAAGCCCACCTGGAAGTGATCATCCCGGGACGTGTCATGAAACTCCAGGGCCACGTAGCTGGTGAAGTCGCCGCCGCGGAGGTAGCCCTCGGTCTCAGCACCGCTCGGGTCGTCACGCCCGGTCCGACAGCGCAGGTAGCCCTTCAGATCCCGGTTGGTCTCATCGTGTGCCGAGACGTTAAACCGGACCTTTCGCTGGTCGGCGATCAGGGCGAACTGGATCGCGTCGAAGATCGTGGACTTGCCCGATCCGTTGTCGCCCGTGAGCAGGGCAGAGCCCCGGAAGCGAATCGTCTCGTTGGTGAAGTAGTGCCAGTTAACCAGCTTCATCCCCGTCATCCACTTCAGCGGGCTCACCCCCTTCCCGGTAGGCATCGAGCCGGTCGGTCAGCTCCTGCAGCCCCTCCAGCTTCACAGCGAAGAGGATGGTGGGGAGCAGCCGGAACCGGCAGCGCGGATCGGTGATATCGTCATCCACCAGTTCGATGATGTTGAACCGCCGGAAGAGCGAGAAGGCGTTCGCCAGATGTTTCTTTTCGATGACGCCCTTCTCCCGAATCCGCAGAGTGAGCGCCTTGTCGTGCAGGTCCTGCACCTGGCAGACCACATCATCGGTCAGGGAGAGGGCCTTGCGTCGCTCCTCGTAGAGCAGACGGAGCAGGAGGAGCAAGACGCTCTCCATCAACCGCATCTGCAGGCGGGTTCCGCCGGCCCGGTTGGTCACATGGACGACGCCATACCCCCGATCAACCACCAGATCCCACTGGCTCAGCTTCAGGTACCCGGCGAAGAGCGCCTCATTCCGCTCGACAAAGTAGTAATCCTTCCGGCTGGCCTCCTGTTGCTTGACCAGGAAGGTCTGGGCCAGCAACTTGCCGACGATGCGGGCGAAATCCTCACGCTCCCGGTGGTTCAGGAGCTCGTACGCTGTTACCCACTCCATAGCACCGCCTACTTTCTGCGAATGCGGACGTTCTTGAAGGTGAAGCGGCCCGAAGCCGTCTCCACCCGCTCGCCCTGCAACTCGACTCTGTAGTGGACCCGGCGGTTTCGGCTGTAAGCCGCCACGTAGATCAGGCGGATGAACTCCTCCGTGGACGTAATGCCCAGGTCGACGGCCCGCATCTCCCGGCGGTCGCCCAGGCGCTGTTGGATGAACTCATCGATCCGCTGGGGGGTCAGCTTTGTTGCCAGGCGCTGCCGTGTTCTGGCCCGTGCGGCCTCTCGCTCGGCGGCTGATGGGGTCTCTACGCGGAGGGGCTGTGGGGCATGATTCCGGCGAGCGGTACGTGGGCTGTAAAGCGAGCCGGGTTCCAGGGTCTGAACGGTAAAGAGCCCGAAGAGGCCGCTCCACTCGTCAGGCCAGGGGTCCTCCGGCGCCATTGCGCCCAGCGTCATCTGGCTGCCGAGGAACTGGGCCAGTAACGCCAACCGGCCTTCCGTATCCTCACCGCTGTTGAGCAGGTAACGGACCTGTTCGAATGAGGCCTTGGCGTACTGGGCGTTGCGGTGGTCGATCTCGTCCAGCAGGTCGTCCATCTGCTCGTAGCTGTTCCGAATGAAGCTGAGGCGAGCCGTCAGTTCCTCTTCCGCCTTCTCGGTGGTCTCATGGCGACCACGGCGGACCTCATCATCGGCCGCAGTGTTGAGCCAACCAGGTTCGGCCAGCCAGCGATCGATCCGCTCCAAGATGCGGGGGCGGAAGCGCGAGACGTTGTCGGTCGTCTTCAGCCGGTGGTAGTTGCGGTCCAGGATCTGCAGCTTGTACTCGCCGAAGTGCGTGTCGAGGATCTCCCGGGGCTTCTTCTGCTTCAGGAGCTGTTCGGTGTACCGCTTGATGTTGGTGTGCAGCGACTTGAGGTCACGGACCAGGGCCTGCGTCTGCTCGAACGCCTTGCCGATCGCCAGGCCCGGGTTCCGCTCGGCCTCGTCGGACGTGAGGGCGACGTAGGTGGCCAGGACGAAGCCAGCGTACTCGGACCGCTCCTTCCGGCGGAGCTTGTCCAGCGTATCGAGAATGGCGATGGCGTAGTCCGCCAGGTTCACGTACTGCTGGTAGTCGGTGCGCTGCTCGACCTCAAGCCAGCCGGTCTCTTGCAGGCGGCGCAGGGCGGCGCCTGCCTTGTCGCGCGGACTTAACCCGACCGAGTCAAGCTCTTCATCGGTCAGGGTCTCGGTCTCGAGATAGGCGGCGGCCGCGTCAATGATCGCCTCGCGCGGTGTGCCATAGAGCTCCTGTTTGTGCAGGTCGTAGATGAGGAAGAGGAGGTGGGCATAGATCTCGCGGTCCCGTGAGGCGAGGACGCTGAAGAGCCGATCGGGGATCAGATCAAAGAGGTTCATGGGGCATCACCGGATAAGCAAATTCTCCCCGAAGTCTGGTGAATCCTGTTCTGGAAGCTTCGTCGAACTTGATTCGGGCGATGGACTCTGCTAGGGAGTCCGGGGTGCCCGCCGTTCGCTGCTCTTGCCTTATCCGCGTCCCTTTCAGTTAACGCAAGCAGATCTGCTTGCATAGCAGTATGGTAGCCCGCAGAAGGGAGGCGAGCGTTGTGACCATTCTCCGGCCCGATTCAGGTTCAGCTGAGGTGAGCAGCATTCTGGTGGAGGCTATCACCGAGACGGCCCGGGACTTGGCCGCAAGGAGTACCTTCACCGCGGTGCGCGTCGAAGGCTCGATCCTCCTAGCCAGAGCGGGGAGGCACACCTTTGCAGTCAGGAACGAGATTCGAAAGGAACCGTCGGCGGCCCGCAGAACGGTGGTCGACCTGTACGCGAGCATGGTCGTGCGAAACCTGGTCGGCCGGGTTGCCAAACAAGGAGAGGGCGGCGGGTAAAAGCGCTGCCCTCTCCTTGTTTGGGATGCCGAAGGGACTGCCCTTCCCGGTCGGATCCACCATTAGCCAGGTAAGTGGGTATGGCGTGTATCTGCTCGCCCCTTGATCTCCTGCTCTTTGCTCCCCCTGAGTCCTTCCCGGATCTGCGCGGGCTCATAGTCGGCGAACATGACGAGGATGCCCAAGATCATTTAGCCCGGGCCCTTCTGCGTGTCGGTCACCTCCCGGGCGCTCTTGAGGGGCTAAGGTGTGCTTCGAACCAGAGTACCTTGACACTCGTATACGTAAGTAGAGAAAGCAATAGGCAAAAGGGGGGAGGAAGATGCGGGGAACGCCCTGGCGTATTGCCATCGTTCTCTTATGCCTTGCGGCGTTGGCCGCTCCCGTAGGAGGTGCCTACCCGCCGGCAGAGATGTCACCGCTCGACCAGATCGATCTGGGGGCCGTGCCTCTCAACGTGGTGACCAGGCAGTCAGTGGTGTTGCGAGACGGTCCGGAGGAACTGTACAACCGCATGCGCACACTCGCTCCCGGGACACCACTGCAGTACTTGGACGCCGCTGAGGGCTGGGTGCGGGTGAGGACACCGAGCGGGTTGCGCGGCTGGGTGCCGGGAGCGGCGGTGACGGTGATGGGGTCGGACTTGGGCGCCGCTGTCTATCAGAGCGCGCCCAATGCCTGGTCTATCGAGGTCGGCGATGTACGGGTCAAGCTCACAGCAGGTCTGGGGGACTGGTCATTGGCGGTAGAAGGCACGCCTACGGGCACGGTGACCCGGTCGGCGGACGCCATCACGGTCTCTCTTCCGGGTGTTGTGGACTCGGCCCGCTGGAAGGTCGCAACCGGTGGTGTGACGACCCTTTCCCTTGCGCCTGGCCAACTGACTGTTGAGTTCAGTCCTTCAGCCCCCGTTATCACAGCGACAGAGTCTTCGGGCAGCGGCCTGAAGGTCCGGCTGCAGCCACAGGTACGTGCCGTGACCCGGAGTGTCGAGCCAGACGAGGTGGCCTACGTGGTCGTCGCCGACGGCCCCCTGACCGTGCTCGATCACGCTACCGGCGGGCGCCTTCAGGTGGATTTCCGAGGGGCGGTGCTCGCATCCAACGCCCCCGTACCCCCTGAAGTGCAAGTGATACCGGCGGAGAGCGGCGTCACGCTGGTGACCGGCACGGCCCGACCGCATCGGCTTCAATACACCAGCGAGGGGATCAGCATTCGCCTACCGCCAGGGGGGCTTCGGGGCAAGCGCATCCTGCTGGATCCGGGTCACGGTGGACCCATTGAGACGGGCGCAGTGGCACCGAGTAACGGGTTGATCGAGAAGACGATCAACCTGGATGTTGCCCAGCGTCTGAGCGCCCTTCTGACCTCTGCAGGGGCCGAGGTAGCCGTCACCCGTACGACGGATGCTCTGCTAGTGCCAGAGGCGATCCAGGCGCAGGTTTCACCAGAGGAGAATAGGCGTCGGCTGGACCTCCACTGGCGCTCTACGTTTGCGAATGACTGGGATCCCGACCTGTTCATCTCCATACACCATAATGCGGGCGGCGAGCCCGGCGCCAGAGGGACCGAGACCTATTACTCCTATCGCAGTCGGAACGCCACCCAATCAGAGCGGCTGGCCCATTTGGTGCAGGAGGCCATGGTCAGGCGGCTCGGGCTGCCGGACCGGGGGGTCAAGAATGAAGTCTTTTATGTTACTCGCTTTACCGCTGCGCCGGCGGTCTTGGTGGAGGTAGCCTTTCTTAGCGACAGGCGCGATGCCACTCACTTGGCAGACCCGACCTTCCGGCAGGCGGCGGCCGAGGCACTCTTCGCGGGGATAGCCGCTTACTTCGATCCCGTTCGGGTTACGGCCCAAGTGCAGTCGATCGCTTATGCACCGTTGCGGTACCTCACCCAAGCTGACGTCGCTTGGGACCCGGTTACCGGTCAGGCGATTGTCGACACTCCAGCAGGTCCCGCCGTCTTCGAGGTGGGGAGTCGTCTCGTCCGGATTGGTGAGGCGGTCCTCGTCACTCCGGTCCCCCCTGTCCTGGTTGATGGCCGCATGCTCGTCCCGGAGCGGTGGGCAGCGACTCTGCTGACTGGTGGCTGATAGGCTTCCTCAGCGAAGCCGAGCGGGGGAAGACGCACCTGATGCCAGCGTTGTCCGGTTCCTGGAAGTTCCGGATTCCGTTGTGTTCGAACCGATGAGGGGCAAAACACGTATATCTTAACGGGAGGGAGATGGACCCCACCATGTGATCGAAGGAGGAATGTCTGTGAAGCGACGCTTGTCCCTGTTCCTTGCCTTCCTTCTGCTACTGGCGGTCGTGTTACCGGCTACCGCCGATGGAACGCCAAAAGTCTTTTCGTCTGGCACTGCCCTCTGGGAGCCTGTTGCCACCGATCTGCCCCCGCTGGGGTCGATGGTCTGGGGCAATGGGCGTTACGCCGGCCTGAATGGCTGCGGCCATTTCTGCTGGGACGCAAGAGTGGTCACTTCGACCGATCTATCGCAGTGGACAGCAACCGAGGTGACCGGCACGCGCAATGTGCGTGGACTTGCCTTCGCCGCGGGGCACTTCGTGTTGCTGCACGAGGGGCCACCATTTATCTCTTTGGACGGGATCACCTGGAAAGCCGTGGAGGCAGCGCCCGCTCTGGATGCACTGGTGATGGCCGCCGAGGCGGTCATCGCAGTGGGCGGCAACACAGTGTTCAAATCGGCAGACCTGCTAGAGTGGACTGCCATCGCCCACCTCCCCGAGGGGACTGAGGTCGAGTCGCTCCTCTGGGACGGCGTACGCTTCGTTGCGGGTGCGTCACTCCCGGGTAAGGGCACCGTCACATTTACATCGACCGATGCGCTTGACTGGCAGGGGCCGTTTGACACGGGCACTACTTACGGCGCCAAGCATCTGGCCCTAGTTGGCGGCCGCTATCTGGTAGCCGGCGGCATGGAGGCGATGGGTGGTGCACATTCACTCGCTATCTCTGACGATGGTGCCCACTGGAGCGTGGTGAAGGAGTCTGCGGGCGGCGAGTTGACGGCACTGGTGGCTGGTGACCATAGGGCCTTCGTAACGATAGATGGCCAGGTCTTCGCTAGTGAAGACGGACTGAGTTGGTCCCTTGAGAGCGAGATCACCCACCTCAACTACATCGACCGCGTCGATGAACAATGGGCCGGTCTGTGGCTAGGCTGGCGAGATGGTGCTGGGCTGCATCGCATGGGGCCGCCGCTCGGCCTAGAGATGGCCGAATGCAGCTACTCCGATGTCAAACTCTTGACACCGTTGTGTAGGGCCGTAGTAACTCTGAAGGACCAGGGAATCATCAGCGGTTACCCGGATGGCTCGTTTGGTCCAAACCGTCTGCTCACCCGGGCTGAGGTCGCCAAATTGCTCACCATGGCCATGGGTCTGCCGGAGACTAGCCGCCCGACACCGTTCACAGATACAAGTGGGCACTGGGTCCAGGGGCAGGGCTATCTCCAGCGCGCGTATGCAGCGGGGCTAATTTCCGGATTTCCGGATGGAACGTTCCGACCGGATGCACCGGTCACGCGAGCGGAGATCGTGAAGATGGTGGTGGCAGCCTACCTGGAGCCGTCACAGGGGAGCATGACGCCGTACCGTGATGTGCCGGAAGACGCCTGGTTTGGGCCCTGGGTGGGCGGCGCACAACGCCTGCTCGGTGCTTTTGGAACCAATGAGACGCTGCCGCTGTGGGGCGGCGACACGCTTTCGCCTGAGGCACCCACGACCCGCGGCGAGGCAATCATCCTGCTGTACAACGCTCAGCAGGTACACGAACTAATGTGCGGCAACGAGACGTCTCGCGAGTACTACCCAGGAATCTGCGACTGATCTGGCTGGTCAGTCATGATGCCAGGGTAGGGCAGGCCAGTCTCCGGTCACGCAATAGGCTCCGACATGGCACTGCCTAGCGGACCAGAGGCCGTCGGATCGACGCGAAAGAAGAGGGCGGCGGGTAATCCGCTGCCCTCTCCCTCTAGAACGCCCAGGGAATCTCGACCGAGACCGAGTGATTCCCCTTCGGCTTGCTAATCGTGATCCGGTCCGTGAGCACCATGCGGATCAGTTGCCGCTTCTCCCACGGCTGGAGCGTATTCCAACGTTGCGTGGCATCCAATGAGCTGAGAGTCGCGTGGAGCGCTCGCTGCTTAACATCTACCTCGCCCAGCCGGGCCTCGACCGCCTGGACCTGGGCCAGCTTCACCTGTTTGTCGGCATCCACCGACTCGAGCAGGTCCCGCAAATCATCCAGGCTCACCTTGCCCGACCGAGCCCCCCGCAGGAGCCCCAGCCGCTCCTCTTCCAGCCGCTTCAACTCCCGCTCCGCCTCCGCCAGCGACCCCGCCAGTGCACGCCGCTCCAAGTCGACCGCCTCCAGGCTGGCCACGAACCGGTCCTCCCGCAGGTCCTTGATGCCATACAGGTTCAGAAACATCGTCTCGATGATCTCCTCCGCCGCCGGCGCCGGGATGTGGCCGTTCGCCGTGCAGACCCCCTGCCGGCTCTTGTGGCAGATGTAGTGGCGGTACTCCACGCCCCGCTCTCGATTTCGCTTGCCCATCTGGACCTTGTGGACCAGGGCGCCACCGCAGCTGCACTGGGCCAGGCCGACGAGGAGGTAGGGGCTGGAGATCCCGCGGCTGCCCATCGACTCGCGCTGCCACTGCTTCTCCCGCAGCCGGTCCTGCACCGCCTCGAAGACGGCCTCCGAGACGAGCGGCGTGACCGCATCCGTCTTTCCCTGGAACTTGGGCGTCTCATGCTGGACCCGGACCCGCTTCTTGCGGGGCTGCCGGGCCGCCAGGGTGCCGGCCGAGGCCGCCGCCGACGTGCCCACTGGCTCCAACAGAGAAGCTTCCCGCTCGTCCAGCGGTTTCAGCGAGGTCCGGCCATAAATCGCCTCCCCAATGTAGGCCCGGTTCTTCAACACCCAGAGCACCGCCCGCACCGACCACTGCTTGCCCCTTGGCGAGGGAATCCCCTCGGCGTTGAGCATCCGGCAGATCTGGTTGGCCGAGTGGCCCTCGTGGGCCCACTGGAACACCCGGCGGACCTGGTTGGCGTGCTCCGGGTGCTCGATCCACTTGCCCTTCTCGGTCGGATGCAGCATCAGCCCGTAGCCGGGCTTGGCGTGCATCTGCTCGCCGTTCTTGATCTTCTTCTCCTTGCCGCTCTGGGTCCGGTCCCGGATCTGCGCCCGCTCGTAGTCGGCGAACATGGCGAGGATGCCGAAGATCATCCGGCCCAGGTCGGTCTGCGTGTCGATCGGCTCCCGGGCGCTTTTGAGATGACAGAGGTCCTTCCACTCCCGGAGCACCAACTCGACCGCATCCACGATGTTGCGGGAGAGCCGGTCGATCTTCAGGACGACGACACAGTCCACATCGCCACGTTTGACCCGCTGCCGGAGCTTCCTGATGCCCGGGCGATCAAGTGAGCCGCCGGAGTAGCCATCATCCACAAAGATCATATCTTCCCGGACCTGCCAGCCCTGGCTCTTGAGATAATACTCGCAGGCCTCGCGCTGCACCTCCAACGTCGTGCCGGTCGCCTGGTCATCGGTCGACCAGCGAATGTAAATGGCCACGTGGTCCGGGCGGATTGGCTTGACCGCCCCGCCGGCCAGACCGGCACTCAGGACCACAGCAAGGGGCAGCCGGGCCGCCATCCAGAAGATGCGCCGGAGCCAGCGCCCCACCCGTCGGAAGATGGAACCCATGAAGGGGCTCACTCCTCTCACCGTGGCTTCGGCTAACTGTATGTCGGTGTTTAGGAGTAATCCACCCTGATCGATGTACTGGGCTCCGATCCCGACATTGTGCCCGACCTGGTAGGCAAGCGGCTGGATGAGTCCAAGCTCCGGGAGAAGCTGAAGAAGCTCGGCGGGAAGGAGCGGCAAGTGCTCGAACTCCGCTACGGCATAGCCGGTGGGCCACGCAAGACCCAGCGTGAGATCGCCCGCATGCTCGGCATCTCCCGCAGCTATGTGAGCCGCATTGAGAAAAAGGCAGTGCTGAAGCTCTGTCGGGAGCTCTTCGAGGAGGGGTACACCGGCTAGGGGCCTCTACGCGAGCGAGGCTGGACCGCTCGGGTCCAGCCTCGCTTACTCTGTCCGGCCACCGTGGGCGCCGAGGACGCCTCCAGCGCGGTAGCGCCGCTGGTGCAGGGGGCGCACCCCGGGCGCGACCCAGCCATTCTCGCCATCCAATCGGCAGGAATTCCCCTACCCCCGGCGAATTACGCAGACTGCAATAGTCCACACCCTGCCGTGCAAACGGTTGCGCAAGTCGTGGAAAGGATGACGCCCATGGCGACCATTAAAGATGTCGCTCGGCTGGCGGGGGTGAATCCCTCCACCGTCTCCCGGGTCCTGGCCGGCTCCAGCCGGATCAGCCCGGAGACCCATGAGAAGGTCCGAGCGGCCATGAAGGAACTCAAGTACCACCCGAACGCCATCGCACGGAGTCTGTTGGCCAAGGCGACCCATACCATTGGCCTGATCATTGCGCGACCGGCCGAGCAGGCCTTCACCAACCCGTTCTTCCCCGAGCTGATGCGCGGCATCGCCGCCGTGCTGCACGACAAGGGGTACGACCTGATGCTGACCATGGCGAACACCCCGCAGGAGGAGCGGGCCGCCTCCCTGAAGCTCCTGCGCCAGCGCCGGGTCGATGGCGTAGTGCTCACCTCGGGGCGCGTAAAGGATCGCTTGATCGATGACCTGGTGAGCGAGGAGCACCCGTTTGTCCTGGTCGGGCGTTCGCCGGACCACCGGCCGATCTCCTGGGTCAACAACGACAACGTGGCGGTGGGCGCCATGGCGGTGGAGCACCTGATCAGCCGCGGCCACCAGCGCATCGCTCTTGTGAATGGCCCGGCGGACCTCACGGTCACGATCGACCGGCGGCAGGGCTATGTGGATGGGCTCCAGCGGGCGGGGCTGCCGCTGATCGACGGCTACGAGCTCGATGGTCACTTCACCCGCGAGGGCGGCTACCGGGCGATGGTCCAGTTGCTCAACCTGCCGAATCCGCCCAGCGCTGTCTTCTGTACCGATGATGCCATGGCGGTCGGCGCCCTGACCGCCCTGCGGGAGCGCGGGCTGGATGGCGCCATCGCCCTGGTCGGCGTCAACGACGACCCGCTCACCGCGCTGCTCGACCCGCCGCTTTCCACCATCCGCATTCCCGTCTTCGATCTGGGCGCCACCGCAGCGGGCATGCTGGTTGACCAGCTGGCCGGCCAGGTGGACGGCCCACGGCAGGTGGTCCTGCCCAGCCAACTGGTGGTCCGGGCCTCGTCCAACTGGACCTATCCCTACCGGTAGGAGCAACTGGCGCAGGTTGTCCCATTGTGGTACAATGATCCTCTGACCTGGAGGTGGCTACCATTGCGGATCCTGCGACCGGCGGAGTATCGGAAATCGATCTTTGAAATTGACCTGGCCAAGCTGAAGCAGATGGGGAAGCGAGCGATCATGCTGGACCTGGACAACACCCTGGTCCGCTGGAACGATCCCGATCCCACCCCCGGTCTGCTCACCTGGTTGGATCAAGTGAAGGCCAAGGGGCTGAAGACCTGCATCGTCTCCAATAACAGCGGGCCACGGGTCCGGGAGTTCGCCACCCGCGTGGGGATTCCGTTTATCCCCAAGGCGACGAAGCCCCGGCGGAAGGGCTTCCGCGAGGCCATGGAGATGCTCGGTGTCACCCCGGCGGAGTCCGTGGTGGTGGGCGATCAGATCTTTACCGATGTGCTCGGCGGCAATCGCTCGGGGGCCTATACCATATTGGTGGTGCCGATCGACCCCCGCGAGTTCCTTGGCACCCGCCTGATCAGGCTGGTGGAGCGCCGGGTTCTCCACTACCTGGACCGGAGGGGCCTGCTGACCCAAGAATAACCGCGAGCCCGGCAGGCGATTTGTCCTGCCGGGTCGCTTTTTGGCAGGAGTTCCAGGGTCAAACTGACGAACTGTAAAGAACACCGCCCGTCTGGAAACGGGTGGTTGATCAGGGAGGGAGTCTCTTGTCTTCAGGTGCGAGTCCCCTGGGGCCGGCCCGCCAACTGGGGCTGTTGGGGCATCCGGTTGGGCACTCGGTCTCCCCGGCCATGCATAACGCCGCCTTCCGTTCGCAGCAGATGTCTGCTGTCTACGGGGCGTTTGATGTCGAACCAGGGCAGTTGAGGGCCGCAATCGACGGCGTTCGCGCCCTTGGCTTTCTAGGGCTCAATGTGACGATCCCCCACAAAGAGGCGGTCATGGAGTTCCTGGACGAGGTGGCGCCCACCGCACGCCAGGTCGGGGCGGTCAACACGATCGTCAACCGCGGGGGGCGGCTCATGGGCTACAACACCGACGGCTGGGGCTTTATCTCCAGCCTGGAGGAGCACCGGATTCGGGTCGCCGGGGTGAACGCCGTGATCCTCGGCGCCGGCGGAGCGGCCCGGGCCGTGGCCCTGCACCTGGCCCTGGCCGGGGTGCGGCGGCTGACGATCTCCAACCGGACCCCACAGCGGGCCGAAGCGCTCGCACAGGACGTGCAGCCGGCGGCGCCCCATGTCAAGGTTGATGCGGTCGAGGCGCTCTCCCCCGAGGAGCGGGTCGCCCTTATGGATGCGGGGTTGGTGGTCAACTGCACCCCACTCGGCATGCACCCCAATGAGGCGGCGAGCCCCGTTCAGGAGATCAACCTGCTCCCGCAGGGGGCGGTGGTCTACGACACCGTCTACCGGCCCCTGGAGACCCGGCTGCTGCGGGAGGCCCGCATTCGGGGCCTGCACACCGTCTCCGGCCTCTCCATGCTCGTCCACCAGGGCGCCTGCGCGTGGGAGTACTGGTTCGGCCGACGGGGGCCGACCAGTGTCATGCAGACGGCCGCTCTGGCTGCGCTAGAGGGATAGTTCGAGGGAAAGATGGAGGGAAGCATATGACCTGGCAGGTTCTGCTGGCTGCGGCTCTCGGTGCGCTGCTCGGCTACGGCGGCGGCTGGCTCTCGCCCCGCTGGCTGAAGGTGAGGCCGCAGGCCTGGACGCTCGGGGCCCTGGCGGCGGTCAACGGCGTGCTGACGGGGCTGCTGGCGGCCCAGCACCCGCTGGGCTCCGCCTACTTCTGGCACCACCTGCTCTTCATCGCCATCTTGACCACTGCGGCCTATGTGGACCTCCACGAGCGGATCATTCCCAACGAGCTGGTCCTCTTCGGCCTCGGGGCCGGGCTGCTCCTCCTGCTGGTGGCCGGCTACCCCGAAAAGAGCTTCCTGCAGGCCCTGGGCGGTGCGGCGGCCGGCTTTGGCTTCATGTACCTGCTCGCCGTGCTGGTCCCCAACGGCATGGGCTATGGCGATGTAAAGCTGATGGCCGTCATCGGCCTCTTCCTGGGCTGGCCCTGGATCGGCATGGGCCTTCCCCTCGCCTTCCTGGCGGGCGGCGTCGCCTCGGCCGTGGTGATCTTCATGCGCCTCTTCAAGCAGCAGAACCGGCATATCCCCTTTGGGCCCTACCTGGCGATTGGCGCAATCGCAACGGTGCTCTATGGCTGGGAGATCTGGGTCTGGTACACGAGCTACGCGTTATACTAATAGGCAGAGGGGGCGGGCGCGATGCTGCGCTATCTTACGGCAGGGGAGTCCCACGGGCGCGCCTTGACCACCATCGTGGAGGGGCTCCCGGCGGGTTTTTCCATTGATATCGATGCGGTCAATCGCGATCTTTCCCGGCGCCAGTCGGGCTACGGGCGCGGGGGGCGAATGAAGATCGAGAAGGATGCGGTCCAGGTGCTCTCCGGCATCCGCCATGGAAAGAGCCTGGGGAGCCCGGTGGCGCTCCTGGTGGAGAACCGGGACTGGGTCAACTGGACCGAGGTCATGTCACCCACCCCGATCGGGGAGTACTCGGACCCGCGCTCGGCCCAGAAGCTGCGCACCCGACCCCGGCCGGGCCACGCCGACCTGGTCGGGGCGTTGAAGTACGACCATGCCGACCTCCGGAACGTCCTGGAGCGGGCCAGCGCCCGGGAGACCACCATGCGGGTGGCGGCGGGCGCCCTGGCCAAGCAGGTGCTGTTGCCCTTCGGGATTCGGGTGGCGGGCCATGTGCGGTCCATCGGTTCGGTCAGCGCCCCCGAGCAAGAGCTGACGATCGATCAGCTCATCGCACGGGCGGAGGCGAGCGAGGTCCGGTGCGCCGACCCGGAGGCCTCCAGCCGCATGATCGCCGAGATCGATTCGGCCAAGCGGGACGGCGACTCCCTGGGCGGCGTGGTCGAGGTGGTGGCCACCGGCCTCCCGCCCGGGCTGGGCAGCCATGTCCACTACGACCGGAAGCTGGACGGGGCCCTCGGCGCCGCCCTGCTCTCGATCCAGGCGGCCAAGGGCGTGGAGATCGGCGACGCCTTCGCCAACGCCGCCCGGCGGGGCTCCCAGGCCCATGACGCCATTGGCTGGTCGGCGGAGCGGGGCTACTACCGCACCTCCAACCGGGCCGGCGGGCTGGAGGGCGGCATGACCAACGGCATGGACCTGGTGGTCCGGGTCGCCTTCAAGCCGATCGCCACCCTGTATAAGCCGCTGCCATCGGTCGAGATCGACACCCACGCCGAGGCGGCGGCCGAGATTGAGCGCTCCGACGCCTGCGCCATACCGGCAGCGGCCGTGATTGCGGAGTGCGTGGTGGCGTTCGAACTCGCCCGGTTCACCTTGGGCAAGTTCGGCGGGGACTCGGCCCAGGAGTGCCTTCGCAACTGGCGGGGCTACATGGCGCAGGTGGCCGGGCGATGAATATCATTCTTGTTGGCATGATGGGCGCCGGGAAGAGCGCCGTGGGCCGGCTGCTGGCCGAGAGGCTGGGCCGGCCCTTGATCGATACCGACGCCCTGGTGGAACAGCAGGCGGGCATGAGCATTCCGGAGATCTTCGCCGCCGAGGGTGAGGCCGGCTTTCGTGAGCGTGAGGCGGCGGTGCTGGCAGCGGTCGCCGCAGGGGCGGACCAGGTGATCGCCACCGGCGGCGGGGCGGTGCTGCGTCCGGCGAACCGCGAGGCGCTACGGGCCAGCGGTCTGGTGATCTGGCTCTACGCCCCGCCCGAAGCGCTCTACCACCGGGCGAAGGCCCAGGGGGTGGAGCGGCGGCCGCTCCTGGCCGGCGCTGACCCGCTGGAGCGGCTCCAGGCGCTGGCGAATGAGCGAGAGGCGGCCTACCAGGCGGCGGCCCACCTGCGGGTTGAGACCGACCGGCTCCCCCTGGTGGCGGTGGTGGAGCAGATCCTGGCGGCGGTGGCCGAGGCGGAAGGGGAGAAGCGGTTTGGCTGAGGTCTGGGTTGAACTGGGGGAGCAGCGCTACCCCATCCACATTGGAGCCGGTTTGATCGGCCAACTGGGCAGACTGGTACAGGGGCGCCTCCCCAAGGCGAAGCGGGCCCTGATCATCACCGATTCGAACGTCAAGCCCCGGTACGGGGCGGCGGCCCGCGCTGCCCTTGAGCAGGCGGGAATCGTGACCAACCTGGTGATGATCCCCGCCGGCGAGGGCTCCAAGACGCTGGCCCAGGCTTACAGCCTCTATCCCTCCTGCGTGAGCGCCGGGCTGGAGCGCAGCTCGGTGATCATCGCCCTGGGGGGCGGCGTGGTGGGGGATCTGGCCGGCTTTGTGGCGGCGACCTACCTGCGGGGGATCCCCTTCGTGCAGGTTCCGACCACGCTCCTGGCCCAGGTGGACTCATCGGTGGGCGGGAAGACCGGCGTCGACCTGCCAGAGGGGAAGAACCTGGTGGGGGCGTTTCATCAGCCGGCCATGGTCGTGGCCGATACCAAGGCCCTCCTGACGCTCCCCCAGCGGGAGCTCTCGGCCGGCATGGCCGAGGTGGTGAAGCACGGGGTGATCCGCGATCCCGCCTTTCTCGCCTACCTGGAGCAGAATGCCGAGCGGATCATGGCCCAGGACCAACAGGTTCTGGAGCGGGTGGTGGAGCAGAACTGCCGGATCAAGGCCGGGGTGGTGGCGGAGGACCCGCACGAGCACGGGCTCCGGGCGATCCTCAACTTCGGCCACACGGTGGGACATGCGGTCGAAGCGGAGATGGGCTTCGGCGGATGGCTGCACGGCGAGTGTGTCGCCTGTGGCATGGTGGCCGCGACCCACATCTCCCGGTTGGGGGGCATTCTCCAGGACCAGCAGCTGGCGGACCGGCTGGAGCGGCTCCTGACCCGGTTGGACCTGCCCACCCGGCTGCCGCCGGGGCTCGACCCGAACCGGTTGACCAAGCGCATGTTGCGGGACAAGAAGGTGGAGGCCGGGCAGATCCGCTGGGTCATGCCGGTGGCCGCAGGCGAAGTGCTCGTGACCCCCGAGGTGGAGCCCGAGGTGGTCCAGTGGGGTCTGGATGCGATGAGGAGGTAGCTTACGATCATGCAGAATCTGCTTGCGTTTGCGCCCGAGGTGAAGGCGGCCCTGGAGGCCGGCCGACCGGTGGTGGCGCTGGAATCGACGATTATCTCGCACGGTATGCCCTACCCCGAAAACCTGACCATGGCCCGGGAGGTCGAGGCGATCGTGCGGGCTGAGGGGGCCGTGCCGGCCACCATCGCCGTGATCGATGGCCGGTGCAAGGTCGGCCTGACCGATGCAGAGTTGGAGCTGCTCGCCACCTCGCCGGAAGCGATCAAGGTCTCGCTGCGAGATCTGCCGATCGTCCTGGCACAGCGGCAGGTGGGGGCCACGACGGTCGCATCCACCGCGACGATCGCGGAGGCGGCCGGCATTGAGGTCTTTGTGACCGGCGGAATCGGCGGGGTGCACCGGGGAACGGTGGCCAACCCGAGCCAGGTCTGGGATATCTCTGCCGACCTGACGGTCCTGGGGCGGTCCAAGGTGACGGTGGTCTGCGCCGGTGCCAAGTCGGTGCTGGATATTCCGGCCACCCTGGAGGTCCTGGAGACGCTTGGGGTGACGGTGCTGGGCTACCAGACCGACCGCTTCCCCGGCTTCTACACCCGGGACACCGGCCACGGGGTGGATGCCCGGGTCGACTCCCCCGCAGCGGCGGCGGCGGTGATCGCTGCCCGGCTGCAGACCGGTCTGCCCGGCGGGGTGCTGCTCGTCAACCCGCTCTCCGAGGCCGATGCGCTCGACCCGGCGGAGATCGAGCGGCACATTAACGAGGCGCTGGGCGCCATGGGGGCGGCCGGCGTGAGCGGCAAACAGGTGACCCCCTACCTGCTCGCCCGCATGAAGCAGGTGACAGAGGGGCGTTCCCTGGCGGCCAACCTGGCGCTGATCAAGCAGAACGCCCGGCTCGGCGCCCAGGTGGCGGTGGCCCTGAAGAATCGGTAGTGCAGCGCGGTCGTGGAGCATCCACGGCCGCGTTTTTGTGTGTATGCGCCCGTTCCTGACGTGAAATAGCCCCTGGCCCTGTTTGAACCTTTCTATCATTCCTCGCGGTAATGGATAAAATAGAACACTGTTCCGATGGATGGAACGAAAGGGGCTTGGCAGCGGAACAGCACTGAGGGTAAGATGGTGTCTGTGCACTACATGCAATAATCCCGTGGGAGATGAAACAGCTTGTCCACCGTGCCGACGATCATCGTGCTCGAAGGGGACCAGACCGGTCAGGAGCTACTCGAAGAGGCGGTGCGTTTGCTCGCCCCCGAGGTGATCGATCTGCCCCTCAACCTTGTCCGCTACGATCTCAGCCTGGAGAACCGCAGGGCCACCAAGAACCAGGTGGTGCGCGAGGCCGCCATTGCCATGCGGGAGGCTGGCTTTGGACTGAAGGCCGCGACGATCACCCCGGAGACCCGTGGCGATGTGGGGTCGCCGAACGCCATCCTCCGCAAGGAGATCGACGGCACGGTGATCCTCCGGACCGGGCGGGCCCTGCCAGGCGTGGAGACCATTGGCAATATCTCCGCCCCGATCGCGGTCGTGCGCATGGCCACCGAGGACGCCTACGAGGCGAAGGAGTGGCGTGAGGGCGAGGGCGCCGGCGAGATGGCCTACCGCACCACCTACATCTCCCGGAAGAACTGCCGGGCTGCTGCGGAGTTCAGCTTTATCCTCGCCAAGCAGATGGGCGCCGTGGTCTTCGGCGGGCCCAAGTGGACCGTCTCGCCGACCTACGAGGGGCTCTTGAAGGAGACGATGGACGAGGCCGCCCGGAAGTACCCGGAGGTGCCCTACGATCCTCAGTTGATCGATGCGGCCTACGCCCTGCTCTTCGGCCGGGCGCATCGCCCGCTGGTGATCCCCAGCCTCAACCGCGACGGCGACATTCTCTCCGACCTGGTCCTGGCGCTCTACGGCTCGATCGCCGGCTCCGAGTCGCTCCTGATCAGCTTTGACGAGAACTTCAAGCCGAAGTGCGTCATGGCCGAGGCCCCCCACGGGACCGCCCCGAGCCTGCAGGGCAAGAACGTGGCCAACCCGCTGGCCATGCAGCTGGCGGCCGGCGCCCTGTTGATGCAGATGGAGGATGAGGCCTACCAGCGGGCGGGTCGGGCGATTCGGGAGGCCTGCCTGGAGTGCGTCGCCGCCGGGGTCCGGACGGGCGACCTGGGCGGCACCGCCAAGACCACCGAGTTTACCGATGCGGTGATTGGCCGAATCAAGGAGAAGCTGGCGCCAGCGGTGGCGCAGTAGAGCGAGAGGCAGGAGCGCCGGGCATTTGGACCCGGCGCTCTTTGTCGCGTACGGGTCCAGACGCATAGGATAGCCGAAGCAGGGGGGAGGGGCTGCCGGTGTACTCTAACCACGGTGACACCGTGATTTACCGATCCACGGAGCAACGCAACTCGCCGTCGCCGCGGCAGCGGCGACCGGTGCAACCCAGGCGGGAACAGGCGCCCGAAGCCTCGTTCAGCGACCGGCTCGCCCGGTTGGAGGCCCGGGTCGGAGAGTTGGAGGCGGCGCTGGCGGGGCCCCGGGCGGCAGGCAGTGGCCGCCCGGGTCGTCCGGAGCCGGAGCCGAAGAGCGAGGCTCCGACCGTTCGGCCGCTGGAGCCGGAGGGTGTGAGAGTCTCCATGCACGCCGGGAACGGGGTGCACGCTACGGTAGGGCAGATTCGGGTGGAGCATGAGTAAAGGAGAGGCGCTGTTGGCGCCTCTTCTTTCTGTTCCCGGGCGCTTGATTTAAGAGTCTGAATCTTATAGAATGAACAGTACAGAATAAAGGTGCGCAAGCAGTAAACGCTTCGACTCTCTACATAGAGGGGTTTTGCCGAATGAAACGCCCTGAAGGACTGGCAGCATTTGCGGTAATCTGGACGGGGCAACTCCTGTCCCTGCTGGGAAGCGGCCTCACGTCGTTCGCCACCGTCTACTGGGTCTATCAGTTCACCGGCGACGCCACCAGCGTCTCCCTCATGGCCCTCTGCAGTTTTGCCCCGACGGTGGTGGTCGGGCCGATTGCTGGTGCCCTGGTAGACCGCTGGGATCGAAAGCTGGTCATGATGATCAGCGACATTGCGGCGGCCCTTGCGACTCTGGCCATCGGGGTCCTCTACGTCACCGGTGACCTCGCCGCGTGGCACCTGTACGCCGCAGGAGCTTTCTCCGGCGCTTTTGAGAGCTTTCAGTGGCCTGCGTACACCGCCGCCATGTCTTCAATGGTCCCTAAGGCCCACTACTCCCGGGCGAATGGCATGATCTCGCTCGCAGCGTCGGCTACGAGCATCGCGGCGCCCATCTTGGCGGGAATCCTCCTGCCCCTGGTCGGAATCGCGGGCATCTTCCTGATCGATTTCGGCACCTTTGTGATTGGCCTACTCCTGCTCACGATTGTGGTGGTTCCGAACCCGCCGAAGAGTCCCGAATCCTTGAAACAGGCGGGTTCGCTGTGGCGGGAGGTGGCCCTGGGCTTCCGCTTCGTGCTGAGCCGGCGCGGACTGCTCGGGTTGCAGGTGGTCTTCCTGTTCATGAACCTGTTTAACAACCTGGGTCAACCGATTCGGCAGACCCTTGTCCTGGCCAGAACCGCTTACGATCCATCCGCCATGGCCGCAGTCGGCTCGGCCATGGCCTTCGGCTCCCTGGCGGGGAGCCTGCTCATGACCGCCTGGAAGGGCTTTCGCCGAAAGGTTCACGGTGTCCTGATTGGCATGGCCCTGCATGGGCTCTTGGGTACCGTGATCTTTGGTCTGGGGCGCGCACTCCCGGTCTGGTTGGCCGCAGGGTTTGCCATGCAGGTATTCCTGGTCGTGCTCCAGTCGTCTGCCAGCGCGATCTGGCAGAGCAAGGTCCCCCTCGATATGCAAGGGCGGGTCATGGCGACTCGGCGATTGATCGCACATGCCGCCATTCCCCTGGGCATGGCCCTGAGTGGCCCACTCGCTGACTATGTGCTGGAACCAGCCATGCGTTCTGACGGCGCTCTCGCATCCCTCTTTGGCGGTCTGGTCGGGACAGGGCCAGGCGCAGGTATGGCACTGATCCTGGTGCTCGCTGGTCTGCTCAGCAGTTCGGTTGGGCTTGCTGGTTTCCTCTCACGATCTATTCGAGAGGTGGATACCGCACTACCCGACCATGACCAGGTCGTGGGGCGAGTGGCCGGTCAGACGGCCACTGTGGCCACGGGTGACTGAGCCGGCCAACCCATCAACAGAGGGGGGCGGACCCGCAGGGTGCGATCAGGAGGATTGATTGGTTTGTCCCTGTACCGGTTGGACACATCCACGTTTGCGGATCCCGTTCAGCTAGGTCTGGTCAGGTTGCGCGTCATGCTGCTTGCAACCCTCGTGGGGGCCCGGGGTACGCGTTATGTACTTACATACCATCCAACCGATCTTGGTCGCGTCCATGCCGCCACGAGTCACTACATCCTCTCCACTGCCAGTCGCCTTGAGCCTGCGCATGGTTGCGAGCGGGTAACGGCGCCCCTGACCGATGCCGCCCTGGCATCTCTGCTCTCACCGCTCCAAGTAGCGGTCACTGGGGAGATCCTCAACTGGGAAGGCTTCGTCATTGCTGACGATAGCCGGACGATCCTGCTGGTCGAGGAGTATGGCAGCATCGTGCTGGTGGACCTGTCGGACGATGATCGGCGACTGATCGGGGAACTCGGTTTCGGTCGCTGGCTCATTCCGGCTTAGCGATACGTGCGGGTACGGGCTATGGACAGGGGCTGTCCCGAGCAGGTGAATCTGCTACTGGGACAGCCCCCGTTCTTTGTTACCAGTCCTTCTTCTTCTCCTCTTCCTCGGGAATGTCAAGCCCTTCGGTCTCCTGCACATCGGTATGCTCGGGGCAGGAGAGCGGCATGGGGGTGATGTCCTTTGCGTTGACCTTCAGCCACTTCTTCCGCTCGGACTTGGCCCGTACCTTGATGACCACTTTCTCAAGAGGTTTGGTTTACCTGCAACGAGATCCCCAAGCGGGCGAGGGACGGTTCCCTCGTTATTCTAGTTGAGCTTGGATCTCAAACTAAGTGTAGCTTGAGTTACGCACACCTTAAAGGGGAATGTAGGGAAATTGACGAAGGAATAGAAAGACCACCAGTGTTCAATCGGAAGTTGAGGGAAAGTATTGTGGAACGAGATAGTTTCTCAGCTGTACACTCGATGAGTGGCTATGACTATCAAGTGCGCCAGGCCGTCCTCCGGCTATTTGACCTCAAGCCAGGCACCAGCCTGGGAGTGGAGCGACTGGATGATATCCACACCGAAAAGGGGGGACATCCGGACGCCGCCGTTTCGGTTAAGCATCACCAGGGCGGGCACGTATTGACGGAGAAGTCCGCTGATTGGTGGAAATCACTTCGCATCTGGGCGGAGAAAGTGTGCGTGGGGCCAGAGGACACTTGGCCTTCACAACTGATTATTCTCACTACGAGTAAGGTCCAGTCTACGAGCGTGTTCGACGGTTGGAGCCAGAGATCCGTAACAGAGCGGGACGAGCGGCTCGAGAGTATAGCCAAGGAAATGTCCGTATCGAACAAGGAGCTTGGGTCAAGTGCCAACGCGTACTTAGCGCTGAAAAAAAAGCAGCGCCGTGAACTCTTGCGTCGAATTGTCATTCTCTCTGAACAAGGTAGCCTGGCCGAAATCGACTCTCAAATTGATGATCGCCTAGCCTATCTTACGTTTGATCCGCAATATTGTCCAGAGGTTCGTCGCTTGCTAATCCGCCATACATGGGAGAGCGCACTAGATGGTTCTCACATCATCCATGAGAGTACCTTCCGTGAGCTGTTGAGAGCGTACCGAACTCGGTTTAGCGACAAACTTGCCCCGCTGAGCCTCCGATTTGCCTCCGAACCGCTGCCTGGAGATCTTAGCCTCACGGCTAGAGATGCCCTCTTTGTACAACAACTGAGGGTTATCCAAGCCGACGATCTCGACATCTCCACTGCCATCGAGAACCACTGGAGAGCTGTTCATCAACTCACCTATTGGCTTAGCAACCTTGAAGTTCTTAGCCCGGCGCTTCATGCCTATGAAGACGATCTAAAGAGAGTTGTCACTGCCGGGCACAAGAAGGTAAAACTGTTGAGTCGTTCTTCATCAACAGTTGAGGATATTGCCATGGCTGGCCGACTGTTCTATTATGACGTGCAGGGTTGGCCGTCCAGAGAACTCGACTCCCGCCCTGCCCCAGTGTTTTTTCAGCATGGATGGCTTCAGGATATGGCCGGTAGGGTTGTCATCGGATGGCACCCTGACTTCGAGAAGATGTTTGGAGAGTGAATAGCTTGAACACCTCGCCGTTGGACAGACGAACTCCTATCGACGATAGGATGTTCAATCCCTTTCTTGGTGTCCTGCTAGTTAGCTCCTTTTCTAACGCATATCACTCACAGCGCCTCGTGGGCGCTCCGATGCCTCTGTTGTTTGTTAACAGCGGAGTAGTCCTTCATGGTCCTTCTCGGTCGGCGGTAAACAGTCACTTATCTAGCTACGGGTTGTATAGACTAACTCAAACGCATCCCGAAATGCTGGTTAACGCCGATCAGCGAGTAAGGGCACTTCAAGGCTTTACACGTGCGTCGGTCCTGCTGGCCCTTCAGCTTGGGGTAGTCGAGATGGACAACGAGTTTCGAGTCCGTTGTGTATCTAAACCGAAGTTCACGGCTACCGGGCTCAAGCCGCTGGTCGAAGCCTCAACCAAGATGGGCACTCACTGCTCTCGATTGAACCCGGCAGAGGTCTTCATAGCCTTGAAAGTTGGGGTGATACCTTGTTTACACGTCTAAACCATCTTGTGATTTACGGCTCTGAGAATGACAGCAGGCGTTTCGATTTTCGACCTGGAGTCAATATCATAACCGGCGAGTCGAAACGAGGAAAGACGTCGGTAATCTGGATTGTCGACTGGTGTCTGGGAGCCTCAAAAAGCCAGATTCCTGGACAGATTGCCGACTATGCGGAGTGGTATCTCCTTCACCTAACGATCGGGGAGCAGGATGTTGTCCTGGGGAGACCATCGCTGCGAAGTAAACACAAGAAGACTCAGATGTATTTCCACGTGGGGCGACGATTGAGCTTGCCTCAACCGAAGGACTTGGAACCGAATGAACATGTCGACGTCGTTAAGAAGGCGCTTAGCGATCTATTGGGACTGGCCTTCCCGGATATCAAGACCCATGAGGCGGACAGCCCGCTCGCAAGTCGCCCCAGTGTTCGGGACTTGACATCGTTCGTGTTTCAACCCCAGAATATTGTTGCTAATAAAGATGTCCTGCTATATCGTCTAGATGACTCAGTCCAGAGAAAGCGAGTGGCAAGGATCGTACCCGTTGCCCTTGGTGTCGTCGATCCGTCTTACTATGCCACTCGGACCGAGCTGGATGGCGTTGAACGTGAGATCCGAACCTTGGAACAGAAAATGGAGCGCAGAGCGCGACAGGAAATAGAGGCGCGGATAAAGGCCCTCGATTTTGTTGAGGCTCTCAAGCGCCATGGGGTGGATACCCCTAACTTCTCTGCCTCAGCGTCACATGATATGCTCTTAGGCTACCTCGATTCACACACAAAGCAGGTAGAGCTATCCCGTTCTAGTGTTCGACTGCTCCCCGACGATGAGGAGGAGCGAAGGCTCCTGGTAGTATCCACGCAGCTCCGTGAGGAGCTGTCAGGGCTAACTCGTGACCTAAGGCGCATCAAGGATCTGCAGGCGGCACGAAGCCTGTACGAAGACGCTCTTACGAGTCAGAAAAGCCGCGTCGCGGCTGTCGACTTCTTCTCAGTCCCTGTTGATGGCCACTCAAGTTGTCCGGTATGTGGGTCGGAGACAGAGTCTGCAGCCCAAGTTGCCGCACGGTATAAGGAAGTGGCGGAGTCTCTATCGGAAGAACTCAGCGTGGCACAAGCTGTATCGCCGGCACTGGAGGCTAAGAGTGTCGAGATCCGCGAACGGTTGTCTGAGATACGTAGGGAACTCACTAGAGTCGAAGCAAAGGTGCTGGAGCTACGGCAACAGAACGACAAGGCTCGGTCTCTCGATCGTATCTCAATGGAACGTTTCCTGTTAGTTGGTCGGATTGCTGAGTTCGTTTCTGAGCACGGCAGGATGGCCGAGGATGCACTGCTGAAACAGCTAGACGAGGCAAGGCAGCGCGGTAGGGAACTCCAGGAACGGATTGATGAGTACCAAGCCCCACTCAAACAGAGCGCCGCCCTTAGCAGGATAAACCAGTATCTGAACGATTACGCCCAAGGGTTGGACTTGGAATGGCCTCCAAGGCTTTACTTTGATCCCAACTCGCTCACCGTGTTCCAAATTAACGGGAACACCCCAATTCCCTTGGAAGGTATGGGGAGCGGTGCCAACTGGGTCTCCTGCCACGTAGCCTGCTTGCTTGGTTTGCATAGGTTCTTCACCGAGGCGAGCTTCTCACCGGTCCCATCCATGCTCTTCGTCGATCAACCGAGCCAGGTCTACTTCCCATCTGAGGAAGAGGCTCAGCGAAGAGGAAAGAGTACTGACACAGAGAGGGTTAGGCAAATCTACCGGACCCTTTTCCGGGCAGTGAACAACGCCGAGGGGAAACTCCAGATCATCGTTCTAGACCATGCAGACTTTGAAGACTGGCCCGAGTTCCAAGGAGCGGTGATTCGCCGATTCCGCGACGGCCAGGGGCTCATATAGGTACCTATTGGCTAGCTGCCGATCGTGCATCTAGTTGGTTTGTCGACGGAGTGGTACCAGAACCGCAAACAAGACAGCAGGACCGGAGGCGTTCCTCCGGTCCTGCTGTTTAACCCATCCTACCGCTTCGCACCCATCGCCCGAATCTCCGGCCAGTGATCGCCGGCCATCGCAGGAGCTGCTACGGCCGCAAGAGCCAGGACCACCAGGACCAGAGCCATGATCTTCCGCATGGTTCATCCTCCTTGAAGGCATCTATTCGCTGTGAGGGAAACGCAAGGGGGAAGCGAAGGGCGGCCGAACCGCCCTGAACGCTTATGTGCCGGGCGTGTCTTCCCCGGGCCGGTTGCTTTCCACCTGGTGCAGGCTGATCCGCAGTTGGTTGATCAGGTTGATGATGCTGGAGAGGCCATCCTTCACGGCGTACTCTTGTGCGCTTGTGGCCATCGTCCGAGCCAGGTTGATATCACCCTGGTTCATTGCAACCTTGCCGGTGATGTAGCAGGCCAAGGCCCGGTTTGCATCGCTGACACCCGGGCGAGCCGGCTGCATGATCTCCAGCCCCAGCTCCATGGCGGTGCCGTTGTCGCCCCGCTGCAGAGCGAGCATCGCCCGGTGGGTCAGCTGCGACGCGCTCAGGTCATCCGGTAAAGGTATGAGAGCATCGCAAAGGTCAAGATGCACCGCTGCCTCGTCTAGTGCGTCGTTGAGGATCAGGACCCAGGCCATCATCTGGCGGGTCTTGATCTGCCGGCGGGTGTCGCCGGCTGCTTCGCAGAGGGTGAGCGCCCTGGTGAGCGCCTCCAGTGCGTCGGCGTACTGCTTGCGGTCTCGGAAGGACATGCCCAAGTTGATGTAGGCGCTGATCTCCTGCTCCCGCAACGCTGGCCATCGGTCCTCTAACCCAGTGAGAAAGGTCTGTAGAAGCTCCTTGGCCTCTACGTAGTCACCGATGACCAGGCGGGCCGTACCGAGCGCAAAGCAGGCTCGTCCCTCCAGTTCTTCTCCCCCGCAGGCCTGAGCGGCTGCGTGGGCACGCCTGGCGAAGTTGGCTGCCCGGTATCCATCTCGCAGGACCATGGAGGCCCTGTAGCCGAGAAGGGCTACCTCAACCTGGTCGATGTGCGGCAGGTCGGCTGCCATGAGACAGCCTTGTGCCATCCTTGCGGCGAGGGTGTACTGCCCCCGGTCCATAAGTGCCTGGATCTGCTCAACCACCCCGTTCCCCCCATCCCCTCACAAGTTGGGTGATACTTCCAGGATCGCAGACCGGACCACGAACGTCAACCGAACACAGAAGATAAGAACTAAATTTTGGGTAGATTGGGAACGGAGTGCATCAAACCCATTGTGCAGGGTGGATGGATTTGGTATCTTTGTTCTGGATCGAGTGAGGGAGGGGGAGGGCCATGCGGGGCCTGGTTATTCTGATGACGCTGGTCGCCATGTTGGCCGGCTGTGGTCGGGCAGCGAGTGTTACTACACCAGAGAGCATTATCGAGGCGGTCTTCGCAGCTTGTCGGGAAGCGAAATACGCGGATGCGGTCCCATACTTCGAGGGCGGCCCGGAAAACCTGGAGAGCGCCCCTCAGTGGGTGCGGGACTTCATGGAGCGGATCTCCGATCGGGGGAATGCTCTGACCTTTGAGGTTATCGACCGGATGGAGCGGGGGGAGACGCTCCTGCTTCAGATCAACACCTACAGCGACGCCGAGATGAAGAGCCCTCTGCGCACCAGTGTCTGGCACTTCACGCAGACGAAGAGCGGGTGGATCGTCACAGAGGTGGAATAACGGAGAGCCGCCGGCCAACTGCAGGTCGGGGTTTCGTTATCCTCCCAGGATAATCACGCACACGAAGTTGACAAAAATAGGGAAATTATGTAAGCTGAGTCTGGGGTTATCTGAATAGGAGGTGATGAGCTTGCACCTCTTGGAGCGGTTGGAGGAACACTTCGCGAGGAGGGAGTGGCTTCACGCAGACCGTGAGGCGACCCGCCTAGCGATGATGGAGTCCTTGTCAGACCGTGAGATGGGGCGCATGTATCGCATGTGGGGGCGGGCAAAGGCCGGCCTGAACGAACTGAAGGCGGCCACAACCTTGCTGGAGCGGGCACTCCCTCATGCCATGGTAGCGGAGGACTGGGATTGCGTGGGCTGTGTGCGATCGGAACTAGGGACCCTGTACACATCAGCAGGGGACCTGTATCGGGGGACCAGATACCTTCGGGACTACCGAAGGGATCTGAACCGGTACCAGGAAGAGGCGCTTGCCTTCCAGGGCAAGGTGTCCTTTAACCTGGGCTTGGCCTGCCGGTACCAGAAGCAGTACTCGGACGCGATCTTGCACTACAGCGAAGCGCTGGCCTGGTTCGATCAGCACGGCTGGCAGACTGAGAAGGGCATGACCCATCAGAACCTGGGATGGCTGCACGCCACCATCGATCAGCTACCGCAGGCGAAGGCCCAATTGGAGTTGGCCGATGCTCATCGGGAGTCCGCTCCGCCGGCATTTGATGCGGAGCAACTCTGCTGCTGGGCGCTGTACCATCTGAAGGCTGGGCAAGTTGGTTCGGCCATGGACTCCATCCAGGAGGTCCTTTTGGCCGACCGCCCAGGGGTGACAGTTCATCATCGGGGCCAGGCGGCCCTTGTCGGCGGCTATGTGGCGGTGAAGCTCGGACAGAAGAAGGAGGCCGAGCGGATGCTCGACCTCGCCATGGCAGCAGCAATCGACACCAACAACAAGCCCCTGGCCGATGATTGTTCAGAACTCAGGTCTTTGATCTTGCGGCAGTGGCCCGGGGCTCTGGCCAACGGATAGCCGGGCCGTTGCCCGCACCTGGAGCGCCCGCCTGCCGACTACAGGGAGGGGTTACCATGAGGCGAGCAGTCTGTGCGGTGCTTGTGGTTGTTGGGCTTTTGACCATGATGACCGCCATCGCATCCGCTGAGAACCGTCCGATCCTGAGTATCAACGGCATCAGGCGGTAACGATGCAGGGCCGGGGAGTAGTCCCCGGTCCTGCCCTGCTAGTGGGACCTCACCTACGACTAGCCGATAGGCAATCTCTCCCGTACCCGAGCCTCTCGGAGGAGGAGCTTGAGTAAGAGCTTGCTAATGTACCAACGTATATGGCAATATGATCTATACAAGAAGTCGTATGGACTCGGAAGCAGACTTGAGATAGATGGGAGGAGAACTGTTGTGAAGTTCAGCTATCCTAGTGAGAAGTTCTCATCGGCTCGACGGTCACTCATGTTGCCACACCCTAATGGCGAAGCCAGCAGCATTGCTAGTGCTTTTCATTCGTGCACCCTCGGTTTGCACGATATTCATGACGAGGACCTCGACGAGAGCGCGCGGGATTGGGTGGCCAAACTCAATGCCTTCATGGACGCTGCGGGCGTTCAGTACCCCGTAGACGAGGGCGCATACATAGCTAAGGCCAAGACGCTTACCATAGACGAACAATACGAACTCTCACGCGTCGTAGATGAGTTGGCCGATTGGTTTGAGAGGCGGTTCCGGGAAGAACTGCGGAGCGGCAAACGAGGTGGCTGAACTGAGTTAAGACCGGGAGGCTAAGCCTCCCGGTCTCTGTCATCACCGTCCACCCTCAACGCATCCGTAATCAGCGACAACCCAGCCAGTGCCCGGAGCACCTGGTCAGGGGCCAGGCCCATGGCCTTGCACTGAGCAATCACGTCCTGCCACTCCGGCGAGATTCCCGCATCGGTCGCCCCCCGGGGGTCGCCGGTGTGGCCGAGCAAGTAGTCGGTAGTCACGTTGAAGTAGCTGGCCAGCTTGCGGACTGTCTCCATGTCCGGCTCGCGCTCGCCCAGTTCGTACATGGAGAACCCGGAACGGCTGATACCGAGTGCTCGGGAGACTTCGGCCTGGGAGAGCTTCCGCTCCTCACGTAGCGTGATCAACCGGGTCCATTTATCCGCCATTCCAGCCCATCCTCCCGAGCGATCCAAGTGTAGTTCAACTATACCATCGTTTTCCCTCACAGCGCAAACGCCACATTTTGTGACAAACCCTCTTGACTAGTCACGAAACGTGGCAATATAATCTGTCCCAGATGGAGCCGCAATATGTGGCACGCAAGAGGGGGGGCAATACTGAGATGGGCATTGCGTGCTAGCCGGTTGCAGAGGAGGTGGACGCAGAAGCAGGCGGCCCAGGCGCTGGGGATCTCCCGCTCCTTCTACAGCATGATCGAGACCAGTCAACGAAACCCCAACCTGCGCCTGGCCCGGCGGATCTCAGACCTGTTTCACCTGGACCTGGAGACTCTCTTTTTTTGACCACCGGTGCCACGAAACGTGGCATTTGTCCCGGCTCATACAGTGCCGGCGGCTCCCGGAGAGCGGGACCGATGTCACAGGAAGGAGGTGGCCGAACCGATCCGGGTCGACCTGGCCGGCCGCCCCGGAGGCAGGGAACCCCTCCGGTTCCCTGACCCTCCCGCCTCCGCCCGGCTCTCCCCGTGACCCTGCCGGCCCCGGGGAGAGCGTGCTCGCAGGATAGATGCTGCGACTCCGTCGCCGCAAAGCCTACGGCTGCAAGGGCTGAGGTGAGGCGCACAGGGCAAGGGGATGCGACTCCGATGGCTGAATCCCTTGTGGCAGTAAGGAGGAGGTGAGGCGCACAGGCATGGATGGACCGAGAAAACGGCGTAGAGTGGTTCCTGGAACGGTTGAACGTTCATTTCGGCTTGATGAAGCTCTATACAGTCGAGTTGTAGCACTAGCGAAGCGGCGACGGACGCACATTAAGGCGTTGGTAGAAGAAGGGCTGACCAGACTCCTAGCTGAGGAGGTCGCTAACCACACCGACCAAGCACTTGCCCCCGAGATCGACCGGGTCCTCCAGGAGCGGCACAAGCGGATGGAGGCAAGCCTTCGGTCGATGATCGCCCGCTCCGCCCTGGAGGTGCTGCGGTCCCAATACATCTGGCTCAACTTCGTGACCGAGGCCGGGGTCTCGCCCGGCAAGGTCGAGACCTGGCGGGAACAGGGCTGGCAGTATGCGGTCAAGGAGTTCAAGCGGCAGCCACGGTCTGAGCAAATCGACGACGACGATTAGGGC